>Ga0256405_10000378_pt1 | contig 148772 bp, 97 predicted proteins | sample RumenRJG_02DNA_FD_189096 | JGI IMG/M metagenome (GOLD analysis project Ga0256405, IMG submission 189096) | Bovine rumen microbial communities from Lethbridge, Alberta, Canada - RJG_02 | ecosystem: Host-associated > Mammals > Digestive system > Stomach > Rumen | place: Canada: Alberta... | reverse complement strand
GTGTGGATCTTGGTGTTAAGGATCTCGCAATCGTCTCAGACGGTCAGGTATTCCCGAATCACAAGTACCTCCGGAAATCCGAGAAAAAACTGGAACGGCTCCAGCGCTCCCTTTCACGCAAGAAGAAGGGCAGCCGGCGGTATATCGAAACAAAACATCGTATCGCGAAACTGCATGAACATATCGCCAACCAGCGAAACGATACAATCCATAAAGTGACAACCGATCTGATCCGCAACTATGACACTATTTGTATGGAAGACCTGAACACCAGCGGTATGCTTAAAAACCACAAGCTCGCCAAGGCTGTTGCGGACGCTTCCATGGGCGAGTTTCAGCGGCAGATGAAGTATAAAGCGGAATACTATGGCAGAAAGGTTGTTTTTATTGACAGGTTTTACCCGTCGTCACAGACTTGTTCCCACTGTGGTAGCCAGAGCCCCATCACAAAGGACCTGTCTGTCCGCGAATGGACTTGTCCGCATTGCGGAGCAACGCTTAGCCGTGATCTGAACGCGGCGATAAACATAAAAAAAGAGGGACTACGCAATACTGCGTAACCCTCCGATTTTGCAGGGCGGGACTCGCCCGGTGTGCTCGGTGAGAGCGTGTAAGTCCTCTCTGGTGAAGGCTGTGCCCGTTGATCCGAGAATCCCCTGGCTTTAGCCATGGGGAGTGTCAATTCCTATTATTGATATTGTCGAAAAGGATGACGGAATTGTCTTTGTCTGCTATGAATTCGATTTGTTTTCTCCGGATTATGACAATGCTAAATACGGGCTTCCGGCAGATTATTATGATCCTCTTATTTCCGAAGCTGATCCGGATGAAGAAAACAACGGGCCTTTTGCAACAGCTTCTGACGAACTGCCTTTCTAACTTTTCCATATCAGACGCGCGTCGCTCCCTGCGGCGCGTTTTTTCATTGTATCAAGGAACCATTTCCACAATCAATACTCTTCGTCAGGTTCATAACCTGGCCAGAATGTTTCTATCATATGCTTTGTTTCATATGACCAGCCAAGACCTGGGTACAGTGTGATAAACGGCACTTTTATATAACCATTCTTCTCTGTAAGGAGATATTTTTTCCTGTATAAATTAAATTGTCTGCAAGTCATTTTATAAACGTTTGCCCATCTTGGCGTCACTGAAGTACCGAATTTTGCGATCCACCTTAAAAGAGACATCACGCCACTGACTCCGAGAATATCCGCGTCATTGTAATACAGTGTTCTTGTTTCTTCGGACATGGAAGTCGGGAGATAAGCATATTTTGCGAAGCAGGCCATTGCACGGGAAACCGTCTGGAGCCTTGCTTCTTTGGTTGCTCCGTGTTCCTTTACGGCTTCTTTTTTATAATGATTATAATCGAAAATATAAACATCCAGTGCGTGTGTTATATTCTTTTCCCTTGTGTCGATGTCCATGGTATTGAACTTTTTCCAGTCCGGATATTCGGTTCTGTCTACAACACATACAAGGTAGTAATATTTCCATGGACATAAGGTTGCCATGGTTTGTTCAAAGTCAAGTATGGACGGGATTAAATATGTCCCCGATTTTTCACTTACGTTTGGATTCCACTTATGCATAGCGCTGTAAAGGTCGAGCCACCTGTATCCATCGACGCCTGGCATATAGACATAGTCATTGTTTTTATTGTTCAGGTCTGCTTCCGCTTTTTTCATGCCTTTGCTGATCTTTTCCAGTTTTTCCTTACTGACTCCGAAGCGTTCTTTTATGAGCGCATAAAACCCATACATGGCCATCAGGCTGTTGCCTGCATACTGGAAGACCAGCCCTTCGTCCTCTTTTTCGCCTATAAGCAGCGCGGCGGTATCTGATGTGTTATATGTTTCAAGAAAAGCACGGGCTTCCAGCAGTTTTCCCTGAAGGTTATGTTTTGCTTCCAGCTCTTCATAGTTTTTAATGCGGAGTTTCAGGGATTCTGTTTCGTTCTGCAGGGATTCGATCTTTTCCCCTGCAATGGCTAAAGCTGATTTACGAGGCATCTTTCATTCTCCTTTTTGTTCTGTCGTACTTCAATCTGTAATGCGGGCTATCTCATCTATCGGGATTAGAGTTATCCCATCGTCTCGTTCTCCCTTATCAATAAGGATATTTCCTGGCTTGGAAACAGCGGGTTCTATGACGCTGCATTGAATAGTTCTGGCGTTTCCATTGTCGTCTATTGTGAGTATTTTCATAGGGTTTGTTCCTTTCTGCCGGGATACGATGCCTCCCGGCGGGGCAGATTGGTAATTCAACGCGGGTCATTCTTCATCTTCGGCTGAGGTCTCTCCAATCGTTCCCTGGCTTACCCACCAGTCTTCGTATTTCCAGCCGTTTTTGATGCTTTCTGCCAGCTTCCTGTAGCTCGTCAGGCGTATTGCTTTGCCGGAGTAAGACGCAAGATACGTTTTTGTTTCGCACCATTGAGCGATGTCTTTCCCGATCCGTTCCAGCTTATCCTCGTCCTGGACGATTATGTGGATCTGGTTGGTTATCATCGAAAGTTTGCTGATCTTTAACAGGTATTCGAGCATACGGTCCTTTCCTGTAAAGAACAAATAGTAATCAATCTGCTCTTTACCATCGTTATCTTTGTAAACGCCCTTTACTTCCGGATAGAACTTTACGCCGTCTGCCAGTAAGACCGGAGCTGAGAAAATGTCTACGACTGTGTACCTGCCTGTCGTTTCAAGGAGTTTTGCCACAGCGCGTACACCATACCCCTGCTCATATGAGCCGTATCTTGCGCGAAGCACTTCCATTTCAGGCTCTTTCGGTTCTTCACCGGCAAGGCGTTTGTAAGCATCACAACCCTGCTGCGTCAGTCGAATCAGGCTGCAACCCTTGATGTTTGGGAGGCTGAATATCAGTATGCTTTTTACATACCCGTCTTGATCGAGTTGGAACAGCGATCTCGCTGCATCTGACAGCCTTAAATCGCTTGATTTCCGGATCTCTGTTGAAACAGACATTCCGGTGCGGCCGATTATCAGGAGGAGCTGTTTTTCACTCTCTGTTAACTCAGGCAAATTCCCTTTTGTGGGGGCCTTCTCTATTTTTTCGTTGTTTCTGGTCATGATAGGCTTCAGTATACTTTCAATATCGAAATAAGGGGTTCCTTCTTTATCGAGCAGCCGTTTGAGAAGCAGCCTGCGGGCATTCTTGCCTTTTCCATCGACTCCCTGCAGCAGTTTTACGGCATCGATCATACAGTTCTGGTCTTTTTCTGCCTCCGCCTTCAGCCGTTCCAGCTTTGCGATCAGAGACAAGTCATCATCATCAGATTTACCGATGGCATTCTGGAGCCTATCCATGATCGGATTTGGCGGGCTATATGTGGTTTCCTTTTTTTCCGCCGCTTTTGTCCAGTAGTCCATGAAATCCATGTGTGAAATGTCAATGGTACATTTCGGCTTCCGTTTAATGTACATTGGCGCATGAAGGTAAAACATGATGTCTCCGGTTATCTTTGCCATATCTTTTGATTTGCTCCGGAGTTCAGTCAGTTTTTCTATGATTTTTTCGCGGTCAGCGATAAAGGCCGGATCGCACCACTTGGCGGCGCAGGGCTCCATCCCGATCTGTTTCAGCAGGCGGTCAGCTTTTTCTGCGTACTCCGCGAGCAACGTGGCGTTTTCTGCCTGCACCTCGGCCACATCGTTTAACAGTTCTTCTGTCATAACCTTTTCTGGCACGGTCGGTTCTTCCATAACGGCGGCCATCGCCTCACTTCCGGCACGGACTGCTTCCTTGCTTTCCTCCTTGTAATCTCCCGGATTGTCAACCAGCATTTCCAGGATTGCCTGCAGACCGGTCGTCTTCGGAGGATCTTTCTCGATTTCTTCTTTCAGTACAGACCGGATCGCCAGGTACAGCGGTTTCGTCATCCTGTAATTCCCGCTGCTCTTGCTTTCCAGGTTGTTGATTGTCTGCCTGGTGACGCCGACACGTTCACCGAGATCTGCCGCGGACCATCCGAGACTGCGCCGGATCAGGAGCAGGTTGCTCTGCAGGCGAGCCGCGTACTCTTCCCACCCTTCGCGGAGGTCCATAGGAACGTTTCCCAAGTTTGCCTTCTGCTGAAAATAGCACAGCAGGCTCTTTTCCGCAGGGGTCATCTCATTGGGTTTTTTTTCTTCTTCTGTCATCGTTTTATTTACTCCTTTCTTCCGTTTTTACGGGCTTCTGATTATTAAATACCACTTGTAAAATCTTTTGTCAAGTGTAAAATGATTTTCTTTTTAATTTTATTTTTGATATGACTAACTTCGTTTCTGCCTACGGGAAATATAATTTAAGTATTATACATACAGCAGATAACAGCAGACGTTAATAAGGATCTTTGAATTATCTGACTTCAATTTTACGCTCGCGGTATCGCTTGAGCGACAGGAGGAATTACCATGGACAAGGAACGTATTTTGAAATTCTATACCGAATACTGTGCAGAAACTTCTGCATATGGAGCCTGGGGCGCTCACTCGCCTGCCCAGGAGTACCTGGATGGGCTTTACCATGAGCTGCAGGCCATCCTGAAAGACATTCATGCCGGCATGAAAGGCAATCCGTTTGATCAGGAAGACAGTGACAGAAAGTACCAGTTTTACGCCCAGATCAAAAACATGGACGTCAATTACAAAGAATTAACTGTCAAGGTCTATAAAAGCAATAACATGACGGCTGACGATCACAGCCTGCTTGTTGAGATGATCGAGTGTGAGTTCCTCCGGGTCATGGGTGAAGGCATGAAACTGCTTATCACTTCCTATGAGGAAGCAGTCGGTCATAGCATCGACGAAGACATCCTTATCGAATCCTAATAAAGGCAATCTCGCTCCAAACTTCTGGAACGAGATTGTTTTTTTATGGGCATTTTCAGCCGCTTTATTGTAACCGCTCTTGAAGCGGTCTTTTATAAAACCTCTTTGACGGCATACAGTCCGGTGACCGACCTGTGCGTCAGCGTGATCTCACCTGCGCGGAGGCGTTTGTTTACCAGCCGGTTATCGCCTTCCACCTGGACTCCTTTGATCTTCTTCAGCGTCGGCTGCGCCCGCTCGCTGCGGGTTCCCATGCTGTACACCAGGGCCCTGATCAGCAGCATAACGTCGCTGACCTGCATACACAGCAGCTTATCCTTGCTGGCAGCCAGGCTTTTGTTCATCTTCAGGTAAATCGGATACTGGTTTTCCAGCTTCTCCAGCAGATATCTCGCTGTCTCCCTGAACATGCTGTCTTCCTCGGGGTCTTTTCTGTGGTAATCCTTGGCAGGGTTGATCATCGAGAGCGCCAAATAAACATATTTCGCGTATTCCGGCTTGATATACAACTGTTTTGCGTTGACCCACTCCCCTGCTGTACGCAGGTAATACGGATGTCCGTCGATAACAGTTTCCTGATTAAGAAGCACTTTCCGGCGGAGGAGCGTGAGGAATTTTACTCCCTTTTTCTCATCAAACCCCAGCGCGTTCTCCACATAGCTCTTTTCAAGAGTCGGGTTGTCTTTTGCTGCGATATACGCGGGGATGCTGACAACCTCTTTCCAGTCCTTATTATTCTTATCTGTATACTGGATAATATCCATATACGCCACATAAGCCTGCTTATGGCTGCCCTTCTTGGTTACCAGGAAGGGATCGTTTTTTCCCTGGACCGGGCGGAACAGCGTTTCGAAGTAGAATTTGCCCGTATACTCCCTGACCCTCCGCGTTACGAAGCCGTCATGCCATGAATATACGCTGCGAAGATACTTATATCTGTCATTTGCGCCTTTCCATACGCTGCTCCCGTTTTCTTCGTCTTCCTGGTCATCTTTATACGCAGTCATGAAGATTCCGTTTTTATCCGCCGCACCGGCCTTCTCCAGTTTCTTCATACGGATCTGCGTCTCCCCGCCGTCATTCATCATGTCCGGCATATACCTTGCTATAAATGCCCCTGCATGGGAAGCGAGGAAAGCGTCATATGCCTGCTGCATATCGTTCAGGTCACGGATCCGCGGCAGGTCGTTCGCCTTCCGCATGACATCCGTCAGCCTTGCATTGATTCCGTATACCTGGCTGTCTGGGTAGGCGTTACGCAGTAGCCATGTCATTCTCTCGATCAGCAGGTTGTTTTCCGTGATCTGGTTTTTCATAAAGAACTGGTAGGTTTCTTCCGTATACTGTTCGATAATCAGTCCGTCGCGCTTCTGTCTGGTGATCATACCGATCTTCAGCAGCGTTTCCCAGAATGGCCTCATGGTTTCAATCGTGTGCTTTGCAAGAGGCATTCCGTTCTGTCTTTTATTCTTTTTAACCAATACACGGTTGTTCATGATTGTTTCGTCCGTCGTCAGGTACAGCGGGACAGCATAATCCATGATATAAGTGGACGGGCTGCGGAGGTCGATTTTTTCCCCGGTATACATACACCGTCCAAACTGGAGCATGTACAGGTATTCCGTATCCCCTATATCCCGCCCCTTCATGCTCTGAAGGGTAGCTTTAAGTTCCGGGTCTATTTTACTCTTGGTTGTTTTTTCGTAGTCGTCGTAATATGTCCGCAGGTGATCATACCGTGTAATGTTCTTATCCGAGAGCAGTTTCTTTTTTGCGTTGTTGTCCCGGAGGTTTCGCAGGAAAATATGTTCCGGAGGCATTTTCATGCAATGGGTAATCTCGTTGATCACCCTTACTGCAGTCCAGATCGTTCTCCGCATAGCGGGAGACGTTACCAGGCCGGCGACATCGTCATATTCGATGGTATCATTGAGATTTTTCCGGTTGCGTTCCGCAATCTTTTCCTTAAAACCATATTCCTTTGTGTGGTAGATCTTCATAAAGGTCTGGCGTTCCTGGCGCATAACCTCCAGTACAGAAACGCTTTTCCCTTTATAATTGCACAGTGGTTCGCACAGCAGCGCGTAGCTGAACCTTCCCCAGCCACTATACCGCAGCCCTTCCATCCGTTTCAGCTGGTCCGGTGTAAAGACGTCTTTCATTTCTTCATGGAGCCGCTGCACGTAGATGCTTCTTTCAGTATACAGCGTACTCCACTTGATAATCTTTTCCAGCGCGTCTTCATGCCCGGGGACAACTTTACGTCCAAGGATCTTTTCCAGATCGACCCGTGCGCTGAGTGTGGAATTTATTTTTTCTACCGGGGCACCGTCCTTGGTTACGATCCGGATATTCCGTTTGCTGTGGAATGCGTTCTGCTGCAGCCAGCGGCAGAGATAAGAGACTGAATTCTTCTTTTGTTTGGAGAATACTTCCCGGATCAGTTTTTCTTTGATTTCCGGGGAGAGCGTTTTTGTCCGAGATCTTTTAGGCTCCTTCGTTAACACAGCACCAATGCCAGTCCCTGAGAAGCTCTGTTGCTCCGTAATATCCCTGTCCGGGTCGTCATATACGATCCGAATAGAGTTCAGTTCATTCAGGAGCATATACTCCTCATACACCAGTGAATGCTTGGGCAGGACTTTTTCACCGGCTATATATGTACACTGGTTTGTCGCCCTGTCGATCCAGCCTTCTGCGGTAGCCGGCAAGTCTACACGGTCTGCCAGGTTCCACGGCGTTATCTGTTCTTTATTATCACTCTTATACTGGATCCACGGCTCAAACGGGCTTTTGTCATCCTGCCTGAGCGGGCCTACATAGAAAGGAATGCGAAATGTACACAACGCAACGATCTTATCCGCGTTCTCGCGGAGGCTCGGATAAAACTCCGCCTGGTTTTCTATGATTTTTTTCAGTTCGTTGACCTGCTGCAGGTTCGTGATCTGGCTGTTGACGCTGATCCGCTGGAGAGGCAGGAACCCGTTCGGGATCACTTCACCATCATCCGCGTTATACATCTTATCCAGCATAGGCTTTGCCGCAGCCAGCGCCTCTGCCTGCATTTTTTCTCTTGCTTTTTGATTTTCAATATTACCGCCAACGGAACTAAAGATCTGTTTCAGCCGGGCGTAGAATTTTTCCTGTGTGCAATGATTCCACCGATCTGTCTCACAGGTTGCCCCTGTGCGGCACTTACTGTATGCGTTATAGTTGCTATCATCGTTATCGAAGTGGAAGAATGCTCTATACCCTTTTTCGTCGATGTACTTCCTGTACCAAGCCTTTAACTCCTTCAGGTCTTCCCTGTGCTGTTCATAGCGACGGTTCATTTCCGTGGAAACAAGCTCATGTTCCGCGTGATTACGCAGATTAACCTCATAAGCCCATTCATAGACTGCTTCCAGGTGCTGTACAGCCTCCGCTGCCTCGTCCGTAAGCTTGTCATATACGTCAATGCTACGGAGGGTAGCAAATGAAACCAGCCCGCGTTTTCTTTTTTGAGAAAATATTTCTGACAGATCTACTGTTTTCCCCTGGAGGAGCCTGCTGACGGCAAGCAAAGTCTTTTCGCCTTTGTCACCGGCGCTGAAATCTTCCCGGATGATCTTCAGCAATTTCTCTTCTTTTTCCTGGTCATCCGTTACCAGCGCATCCAGGTATTTAGCCAGGTTCGTTCCAGCCGGATCCAGATATATATTCAGAAAATACTGATCATTGATATACCGGATATACTGGTCAAGATGCAAGGCTGCTTCAGCCCGCAGGCTTTCTTCGTCTATACGGTCGGATTCTGTAAAATACCCCCTGTGTTTCAGGATATGGGCAACAGCAAGATATACATAGCGGATATCTGCCTTCTCATGCCTGGTGGCCAGCGCTTCCCGGATCTCGTATATAGGCAGCGATTTGTTGCCATTTTGCTTCTTAAAAACCAGTTTACTTCCGTCTTCAAACAGACTTTCGGGGAGAGTGCTGTACAGGTTTTTCGCTACTCTGTCCTCCCGGTCGCTGGCTGTGTCGTCCAGACGGATATAGAATGCCTCGTCCCTTGCAAGCACATCCTGTGCCATGATTTTCTGAAGGATATCAATTCTGACCTTTGTCCGGTCGCGCTGGCGCCGCTGGGTTCTGTACCTTCTGCGCTCTTTCGCGGAGGATGCCTCCTCAAATACAACTGTCCCGAACAGGTGCTTCCCGTTTCGGCGGAGCAGCCGGCCGTCTGTATCAGTCACGCTCCAGCCGACGCCGTCGGTGCGGAGGTCGAGCCCGATGTTATATTTATTCATTCTTCTCTCCGTTTTTTATTTTCATAGCCCTCCGCCAGTTCCTTTACGCTCTGGCGGATCAGTTCATGGCTGACATCCTGGTAATGGAAGTCGCGGACAGCCTGTGTCATAAGCTCGTCGAATGAATCGTTGCACAGCGTCATTGACGTAAACATTTCGCCAAGCCCTGCCCAGAAGATTGCCTCGAACTCTTCCCTGCTTTCCAGACCGAGTTTCTGGAGCTCCAGCGCTGCTTTTTCAAGTTCCAGCTGGCTGCAAGCATTAAACAGCGGGTCGTCGTTCCAGTTTGCTTCCTCTTCCTCCCGGATATAACGGTGCAGGTCAGCCTGTGGGATGTCCCTGGCTGTTCCGTCATGGAAGCGTAAAGTATAAACCGCATTACTCATCTGCAGGTGCATCTCATAATTCAATACACCGCAGGCTCCCTTCAAGGGCTTCCCCATTTCCTCCTGAAGGCTTGTTCTGTAGGTGACCCTGTCAAACACATGCAGGATTTCCTCCGCTGTGGCATTTTCGTACGGGTTTTGCGCCTGCACATAATCGATGATGTTTCGGGTAATGCCTTTTACGATCTCCGTCGGCTTTCCGGACAGCGTGGTTATATACTCTTCTCCGTATTTTACGGATACGACCAGGTTGACGCCCGGCAGTTTTGTCAGTCGTCCGATAGTCTGGTAGATCGGCTCCTGCAGGGAATGTGTATCGCAGGTGTAATCAATGCAGTTGCTGTTGTAAAAGTTGGCGAGAAACCGGTAATAAGCCAGCCACTTGCAAAGAGGTTCCATCTGCGAGCGTATATCTGGATCATCCTTGGTGCTTTCAGGATAACGGGCCGCGAAGCTGGCATACACGTTTTTGCGGAGTTCTTCGATATGCTCAAATATCTCGTCCAGGTCATTCTCTATCTGATCACTGTTTTTCCCTTTCAGCAATTCCCGCGTGATCCGGCAGTATCTGTCATTGACGAAAATATCATGAACGTCCGAGTATTCCTTAATCTCCGGCAGCCGTCCGCTGATTTCCTTAACCATTTTCCTTCATATCCTTCCTTACAAGCTCTTTCAGATATCCCTGTATGTTTTGTTTTCCTTCCAGCCAGTCAAACAACTCCGGTTCTGTTTTCTTATTGACCTTCAGTTTAAACTGCCGGATGTTTTCTTTCTGGTAGTTATCCTGGTATTCTGCGTACTTCCGGCTGGTTGATGCTTTATCCATGCCGCTCACGCTCCTATCCATGTATGCAGCGGGCGGAGGAGGCCACAGGTTTCGTAAAAGCCCGCGCTGTTTGGGTATTTATTTACTTCATTGATCCGTTTGTTCAGCGTCTGAAGTTTCCCGCTGATCCATGGGTTTTCTATAGTTCCCCGGCAAAAAGCCTCCGCCTTGTCCCAGTCATCGCCTCTTCCATAGAACTCGTATTCTTCGCGTTCGGTCGTCAGCTCAAACCAGACTGCGTACTTATTATCTGATTTATGAATATATACAGTTGCGCTGATTCCGTTGATTAAAGTGATCTGCGTATCTGCGACTGGTGGGTATGGCATGGTAAGGCTCCTTTTACAGAATGTTCTCGATCAGTTTTCCGGCTTTATTCCGGAGGTCTTCGGCGGTTCCGTCGTTTATAATCTCAACCCGGTTATCATGGTAATCATCCAGAGCGGTTTCCGTTTTATGCTTCTGCTGTTCTTCTGTCAGCATATTAAACTCAGGGCGGGTTATGCGTATATGCGTCACATCAAAACCTCTTTCCCGGAGCATGTCGATTTCATTCGGGAACCGGGCGTCCGGGATCAGCACGTAATCCCATTCCCCATTGAAGAACGTCAGCATGTCACAAACGAAGCGAACCCAGTAATCAGGTGACTTGCTGCGGACGCCTTCTGTACCGACGTGCTGGAGCAGCGTCCGGCCTGCCTGGTCTTTCAGGCCGTTCCAGTTGAAAAACGTCTTACAAACATATTTGATTAAGTCCCCATAATGCGTGACCAGGACTTTTTTGCCGCGTCTTTCAAGATCTTCCTTCAGGAAGCCCGCGAGCGTATCTTTTCCATGGCCGGCCTTACCGGAAATCGGGATCACTTTCATCAATAATTACCTCTTAAAACTCAATTTCGCATTAAAAATCATCATCGTCGGAGCTATGGTCTGCCCATGGATCATCGTCAACCCGCCAGGATCCTCCCGTCGCACTTCCCGTCGTTATTTCATATGGACTATGCGGGTCGTCCATTTCAAAAGGATTCATTTCTACTCGTATGACCGGGACTTTCGGATCAACTTTTTTTATTTCATTTCCGGTAGCGATCTTTCCGCCGGAAAGGATTGCGGCAAGGCCCAATATGAACGCGGTGTTGTCGGCTCCTGTTCTTACCTGGACAGTATTCACATAAACCTGCGCCACTTTTAGCAGATCTCTTCCCTTCGGCGTTTCACATTCTTCCAGGGATTTGTAGAATGAATCTATATATTCTTTTATCTGCTTATATCGAGCATCTGCAGTCTTGTTTACATCCGCTTTTATCTCGTTGATTTTTTCACTTAGTTCTTTTACTCTTTCCCTTGACGACTCGTATCTTTCTTGTAAATATTTGAGCGATTCTGTGCGGCTGGTTATTTTACTTTCTATATCATCGAGCGTTTCGTATCGATCACCCGAATCTGTTAATAAATCCAGTACCTTAGCAACCGCTCTGCTGTTCGCCTGTGCTTTTGAGCAGCCTTTTTTCTCTACCAGGTCTTTTCTCAGCCTTTCCAGATCCAGCATGCTTTCCTCCTGTTTTGATGGTCGTTTACACAACCATATTCGTCCGTTTTTACATATATATTTTATAGGGTATCCTATAATCTTGTCAATACTTCTACCTGGGAAATTAAAACAAGCAATATTAATGTAGAGCTATTGATTCAGACGTTTTTCAGGCATTTGAATTGATGGTAATTTTTATTTTTTAAGGAGGAATCTCTATGGTTATCAAGATTTACAATTTTCTCACTAAGCAGCTGATCAACTCCTTCCAGATCGACGGAAGTGCATCCAAAGACCTGTTTTCCGTTGTTCAGAGAATTGAAAGCATGCAAAAAACCAAGGATATCCTGAACATCGGCCGTCTTGGCACGGCTTCCTTCGGGATTTCCAGGCTGTACACCAAAGGTAATATGGTCACAAACCTTGACTCCAAGTCCACCCAGGTGATCACCGGCATCTGTTCCTATGAGCTTCGTGCCTCCGCCAAAGAAGAAGACACGACACCGCCTAACGTCCTGATCGACGGCGAGGATGGCGGTATCAAGGTCGGGCTGATTATGTATGATCCCGGCTGGGTCCTGAAGTCCGGAAAGCAGACCTACAACATCTTCGGGCTTCCCAACGATGCTTACCTGAAGAGTATCGGGTCTCGCAACCTTTCCTGCACCGGCATTTCCGCTGCCCGCAAGTTCAAGAACATGAAAGCTCTGATTGAGTATATACTCAAGAACCGCAGGGTACTGGAGTATATGGTAAAGGAGCATGGTTACAGCTGGTCATATGAGCCCTCCTGCGATATCTTCCTGCAGGATTTTGAAGAATCTGCGAGCAAAAAGAAGTACCAGGAGTTCTGTGACCAGAAGGATTACCTGTCCGACCTGCTGGACGATATCAACACAACGGCTTTCGACAACGAACCGGACAGTGCTGATATTCCCGCGGAGGCTACCGAGGAGAATATTCGCAATGAGATTCTTTATCGCATGGCGAAATTCAAACTTTTTGGAAACAGCGTGTCAGACTTCAAAAAATCCGGGAAGATCTATCGCTCTGAATTCGGCGGGATGATCTATAACCTGGACGAAGGCGCGGAAAAAGCTATCGCGCAAGCCAAGGAAGCCGGTCTCACTCCCTGGCATGTGATCTCGGATACACTCAACGGCATCGGCACGATCCATACTGTGCTGTATGTTTCCGGCGACACATCCGAGTGGGCCAGCGAGCGTGGTGACAGAAACGGTTTCCTGACCGCTTTCTGCTGGAACCAGGATCAGTCATTCGGTGAATTTGGCGCCGTACAGGTGTCCGCAGCGAATGGCGGCCTTGTACGGGTCGCGTAATTTTTTAAGGAGGAATTTCAGATGAATATTCGGCGGTATTTTGATTCCAAAGATGATTTCAGCAAGTACACCAGTGATTTGCGATACTGGTGCAACGCGCTTGGTGAACTGCATAAGTGGGGGCAGTACGATCTGAACGACGAATCCGAACTCCCCGCGGAGCTGCGCGAGCTGTACAATACGCTTTGGACGGATTGTCCGAACAGTCTCCTGTGCTATCTTACCGAACTCGATGGCAAGTACGGTATCAGCCTGATCGCGGAATACTACGAGCATGAAGAAGACGGGATGACCAGCCAGAACAACTACAACCATGCCTATGGTGTGGCTGAGAGGCTGCAGGGTGAATTTGATTATCCCATTCTTCTTGCGAAAGAAGTTGGCTTCCCGAGTTACTACAAAGACTTTGATACCGGGCTTAACGTAGCCGAAAACGCGACCGAGCTTGTTCTCTTTATGCCCTACGGTGTAACAAAAGAACAGTTCGATCACGCGGTCGAGTTTTTCGGTGAGTATGCCTATGTATGATCTTACAGCTCTCCAGCAATGGAGGGCTTTTTTTTGACACACAAAAAAGCATGGCTGTTTAATGCAACCATGCTTTTTATTTTCGTTTTGCTTATTCGGTCTTCTCTTCGGCAGCCTCTTCAACCGCCTTGGCCACTTCTTCAGCAGCTTTTTCCATATCCTCCGCCACAGATTCAACGGCTTCAGCAGCTTCTTCGGCGGGATTTTCTTCGGCCTTCTTTTCAGGCTTCTTATCTCTGAACAGTTTCAGGACTACTGCCAGAGCAATACCCACCAGGAAACCTGTTGCGGTGCAGATCCATCCGGTTTTCGCAAAGTGATCCACGATAAATCCGAGGCATGTGCCGAATCCGACATCGGATACCATCGTAAGGATCTCGCCGGCATTCATCTTCTTTTTCATAGGTTATGCCTCCTGCTGATATTACGCGACAGGATCCGCGTAGAAGGTCAGATCCATCCAGTTGATTGCCAGACCACCATCTTCGGTCTTGAAGATGTAGACGTTCATGAAGTTGACACGCTCGTCTACTTCCATGTTCAGCGTTCCGTCTTCGTCGCTGAACACATAAGCCCGCGGTTCATTGCCGAACAGTTCAACCAAGCCGCCGTCGATGGAAATCTCTGTGGTCTTAACACCCAGCGTAGCCAGGTCATCCAGGGCCTTTTCCGCCGGCAGGGTGTATCCGTCGCCGGACAGGTAAGTCAGCGCGTAACGACCGTCAAAATCCTCCGCCTTTTCTGCCTTGACTGTTTTTGCGAAGTTAACAGCCTCTGCGGGAGTCCGGTTCAGGACGTAGTTGGTGGACTCATCACCGATCACCAGGTAGGTTTCGCCTTCGTCTTCGATGATCGACACATTCATGGACGTCTGGGAGTCTTCATCCTGCATCAGGATTTTACCGTCCATTTCAGTCCAGGCCATATTGGTCTTATTGTCCGGGTCGTTCTTGTTGTAGAGGTAGCCGGTCCCGTCCTCGTTAAACTCAACGATGGACTGTTCCGGAACCTGGCTGATGTCGTAGGCTACGCCGTCAATCACTGCCTGGTTTGCGTACCAGACGCCGGCGATCTTCTTGGCAGTCTCCGCTTCTTCTGCGAAAACAGCTGCACAGGCAGCCAGAAGGACTACTGTCAGTACCAATGCTACAATCTTTTTCATTGCTCGATCTCCTCCGTTATTGTTTTGGTATTCCCTTATTATTATATACAGTTTCTGCTTGTTTTTTTGTCACAGAATAAATTTTAATTCTTAAAACCCATTTTCAGGCTATTTTTCATCATAAAATAATGTTCCCGGAAAGATTTTTATCTCTCCGGGATTGTTTATCATATCGGCTGTTTCCATGTCTTTGATTCCGGATCCCACTCCATTGTGAAATCCATTCCATACGGGATGTCCGGCCAGTCGCGGGTCTTGGGGTCATACGGTTCTATAGTATTCAGGTCGGTCTTCTTTACCTTTACCGCGGTAACCCGATGCTCATAGAGCTTGTCGTACATGTGGTAATATACTCTTGGTTTATTCCAGTATTCAATAAACGCTTCGATCTCCTCTGGAGTCGCTTCAACCATTCCGAGGTTTGTCATTTTCTGCGTCGGGCCATACGACCCTCCGTCATAAATGTCCGTGATGTGGTATATTGTATAAAACTCTCTCATCTGCACGAACTCCGCCCGCTTTCCAGTCAGCCTTTTTTTATTTTACTTCGCATGAGTTCGAGGTTAGACTTCGCACTTTCGATCTGTGTGTATCCTGCTTTAGTAAGGATAAACTTGATGTTTTTGTATGATTTACTGTACGTGTCCTGTTCAAATGTGAATTCAACGTGGAACTCAGAGCTCTTCCGGTTAATCTCTTCTACCGCCGGTTTGATCGCGTCCCGGATAAAATATTTGTTAGGATTATCTTTATTTCTTACCACTTTTTTACTTTCACTGATGCAGGTGACTACCCTGCGCAGTTCAGCGATATTTGACTTGACAAAGATAGGTTCGTTATTTTCCAGCTTTTCTTTGAATACGTATGATTTAAGAAGCATATACAAACGTATACTGAGTGGTTTTATAAAGGTGATGACCTGATTCAACTCAATGAGTGTGTAATTCCCTGTCAGTTTAACCAAATAATGCTGAAGGTATGGGTTAAACCTGTAGTGAATATTTCCGCTCCAGTGGCTACTTGTCTTCTTATTTTCTTTTTCTTCAAATTCGGCCCTCATCAAGTCGTTGTCATCATCGACTTCATTGATCATATCCGCGTCTTCGTTAACAGTCATGTGACCATCATCGTCTACCTTAACCGCGTCATGATGATCGGCATTCTGCAGCCATGATCGGAGGTATTCCCCATCCTTCGTTTTGCACCATCTGGTTTCATTCAGCTTATCAAGATCTGCTTTCAGTCTCTGGTAAAACGCTCCGCTTGCTGTGTTGTGATCAACGTTCAGTGCAGCGCACAGTTCTTTTACCGGGATCCTGTACCATTTGTCCGGGTCATCATCTGGTTTCGTTTTACTGAGTAATACAAAAAGGATGATAAACTGGCTTCTCGTTAATGTGAAGACAGCTTCGCGGGCAATCTTATTGGCTATCTTGGCGTATATTCTGTTTTGCTTTTCCTGGTTTTCCACTGGTTGCCCCTCCTCCTTCCCTATATATAGTATTACTCAATTTGGAATCATACCATATATTTGAGAGGTTTGCAATGTTCTGTTTATTTTACTCGTTCAAAACCCACTGGCTTTCTGAGACTGGCTTATCATCAATGGTTTTTCTCTTATAAAGACATATTCTCTGTTTTCATGTCAGCCTCTCTTTTCTGAGTTGCTGATTAATATAATACTTGTTATCGATCTCTTTTTTTGGATTCTTGATAAAATATTCTTGATATATAATTGTTACTCTTGTAAGAAACCTCCGACACCTTGATTTCGTTAAGGTTTTCAGTTGTTTCGGTGAGAAACATGCACGGGAATGGTGAGTGATATGCACGGGAACGGTGAGCGACTTGTACGGGAACGGTGAGCGACTTGCACGGGAACAGTGAGCGACTTGCACGGGACAAAAGTGAGTGACATGTACGGGAACAGTGAGCGACTTGCACGGGTAGGTCACCGAACATTTTTTACACTTTATTATAAATATCGCTTTCTGAATGTGTTGATATACAACGGATCGGGCGGATGTTTTTTAACAGAACATTTGTTACACCTTTATGACTCAATACCTCCGTTTTTTACCCGAACATTTCTTACACCTATTGTTTTTTCAATACCCAGCTAATTCGTTACCAAAAAGAAACATCCGAACATTTTCTACACCTTAGTCTACCGGATGCTTCGTTTTTTTCTTCGCTATTTAATGTTATTCGTGAATTATTTTGATTACTTATAACACATTTTTCTGCCGAACATTTTCTACACCGTTCCGAACATTTTCTACACTCCCGGCCGAACTTTTTTTACACTTTTCCCGAACTTTATCTCCACCCATTCAGAACATTTTTTACACTTCAAGAGCTGTTTCTTCCTATATGATTTTAAATTATATTGAATTATATAAATTCATACATGAAGTATATCATCATTCAAAGTAGGATTATCCGGCGGCTGTTATATAGAACTTATATCTCTGTTTTACTGGATTAGCGGAGAATCACTTCCCGGTATATTCGGATAGATCATATTGGATTCCCTTTGCATACGTACATTCAGTTCGGCTTTTTTCATCAGCTCAAAGAACTCTGTTACAGCTTTTTTTGTACATGGCGTGTGCATTGTCAGGTAGTTCCCAACCACACTGAGAATAGACATATACAGTTTATCGATGGCTGTGTCACAGGCACTCTGGTCTCCGTGCTGGATTTTCTGATAGACAGACTTACTTAATGCCATCATCCGGCTGCTGATATATACCTTATCTCCATTCATCATGGCAAACGTCATGATGTCCAGGTCTTTTTGAGGCCGAGCTTTCTCTGTGATGAAGTTTATTACATCTTCGAATTTATCTTCTTCCTTTTCTTCGTCTCTCATGATCAGGATTGCCGGCGGTTTTTCCTTTTTCCGGCTTTTCATAAGAGGCATATTATTATAAATATCGTCTTCCAGCGCACTGACCGCGTCCTTCATTCCGTCCGGCATATTCCTATAAACACCGTCCAGTAATGTGACCGTCATCATACAGATACAGCGCTCCACCTTTTCTTTTTCTCCGAAAAATCCGAGCCTTTCTTCGTCGCCATCAATAAAGTGGACGACGCCTCCGCGGTTCCTCATGGCAGTTTCCAGTTCGATCTTTTTAATTGCCTTAATTGAATCTTTAAAACTCATTTTCATTCCTCCTGGCATAAAATCAAAATCCAGACAGACGTTTTTTCTGATTCTGGTATCTACTTGAACGCTCCTTGAAATCCGGCGCTGTCACCGTGAAAATGATCAGACAGACTGAACGGCCCTCCCGGATGGTTTTATATTCAACTTTCATTTCCTCTGAAAATTCATTTATTTCCGCAACGGCTTTCTGAAGAACATTCCGGTTAAACTCTTTCCATTCCTTGTAAGCTGTCGTACAGAATTGTTCCCTGAGTTGTTCCGGCGTGATCTGGATCTCCTTTTCTACGCCCTGATCAAGCTCTTCCTGCGTGTAATATGAGCGGAGGATTTCAAACAATCTGATTGCGTATTTATTCTTATAAACAAGCACATCCGATAAATGATACTGCGTATACTGTTCGCTTAAATCGAACAAATACGGCCACATTTTTTCATGAAATTTGACGTACACTGTGCCGGACATAGGAACAATTCCAACATCAGCAAACCACGATACCGTCCACTCTGATTTATCTTCATACTGCGCCCAGAACGGTGTGTTCAGCTTCTGCAGGTCTTCTTTTATTCTCGTGTAATATGTTCCGCCGGAATCAATATCGAGGTCACATGCAGCACAAAGTTCCTCAATGCTGATCGCGTACATCTGATGCGGATCATCGTTTTTCTTGATCTTACTGATGGCAAACAACACGATTTTTTGCTGCTGTGTCGTCAGGTTATACCTTCCCTTCCGGATCAGGTCATTTGCCTTAACCACATAATAATTCCGGATCGTGTTGATGTGCTTCTTGTTCATAGCCATACAGTTTTCCTCTCATCTCTTTTTTATTGGTGGCATATGCGGAGGCTCCGTTTATGCGGACTCGGTCTCCTCTAAAAAATATTCCATGTTTTTACCGTAATAATCTGACATCAACTTCAATATTTCCGGAGAACATTTATAATGCCCGTTTTCAATCTTTGTAATTACACTGTATGACCTGTTAATACACATAGCTACCAGATGTACTGTCACGTTCAGCTTTTTTCTTTCGGCCTTGAGCTTACTGCAGTCCACTTTCATATCCAGTATTTTTTCCTGGTTAGGCGTCAGTTCTTTTGTCAGAATATCATATTTTTTTCCAAGTCCAAGAAGTTCAAGTGCTTTTTTAGCCTGCTTAACTGTCCACTTTTCACGGACATATTCATATCTTGTTACTCCACATTCCTTCAGAAAACTGGAGAGGCTTCTGTCTTTTATTTTTTTATTATGACTGTTGATATAGTAGTATACCTGGCGATAATAATCGATTGTTCTGGCAGGAACCCTGATATATTTATTGTCATGTTTTTTTTCGTTCAGCAACACACTTTCAATATCATCCGTATCACCATATACTGTCATAAACAGAGTTTCGATATAACTATAAGGAGGAACTGCTGTTGTATCTGTCTCGAAATAACTGCACCGGCTTTCACTGTATCCGGTTTTATCAGCCATTTCCTGTAATGAAATATTATTATCACGGCGGATCAGTCTAATCATTTCTCCGTAATGTTTATGACGGGCACTGATTGAAATCGGTATACTTTCCTGGTTTGTAATATACATCTCGCTTGCCTTCTCAACGAGGTCAAGCGGCATACAATTTCTCCATTCTATTTTCCATAACATACTCGGACGGATTCCTAAATTTTCTGCCGCAACCCTCAGTGAATATCCTCTATTCCAGCGCAGGCGCATCAGATTAGATTCTGGCTGCTCATGGCTTTTTACTTTTATAACGCACTTTGCTATATTATATACAAGCTCATCTATCCCGCGTTTATATCCAGTCAACTTCCATTTGTTGAAGTCACTTCTCCTGACCTCCAACAGTCGGCTCATTTCGGTTGTGTTCAGATCAGCCTCCGCTACTTTCTGGTTAATTGTGGCTGTATCGTAATCGTGAAATTCCCTCTTGCTTAATGCATTTATATTTTCATCATTGAATACTTCAGGCAGCTTACTTTTGATGTACTGTTGAACAAACGTTTGCTTTTCCATTGGCAGCTTCAACAGATTTCCGTCTCTGCTTATGGTATCTTTCTCTTCTTCGCTTACCCCCAGCATACTCCAATACCTGACCGGATTTATTTTTTCTTTTTGGCGGATATATAACAACACAGTATATGCGCTTGACATCTGCAACGCTTTTGTTTTCAAGTACATCATCTGCTTTTGCCACTCCTGTTTCTGTTCATTTTCTTCTTCTGGTCTTTTATTCCGTCCGGGTAAAATTAACTTCATACTCGTTATAACGCATTTATATTATACACTATACATCATCATTTTATCATTTCCATTTGAATTTTATCTTTTGATTAGATCGATAAGTACCACCTGCCTTTTACGCAACAAAAAAAGAACAGGCGTAGAATCCTGTTCTCATTGCGCTCTGTTTTTCAAACGCTGGTTCTGGTGTCTTGTTCATCCTCAGAATCTTATATTATTTTATTTATTGGAGCCAGGTTACGATTACACTGGTCTGTGATTCGTTTCCTTTCCCAGATCCCTCTGGTGCTCCGATAAATTATTTCGCCCTCATTTATTTCCTCTTCTTTATCTTCTCTATTTCATCCCCATAATACTACCTATTCATTTTTTAAGCAATACTTTTTCATATCCCTATTTTGGATTGTATTTACATTGTATTTTGTATACAATACATTAAAAACAAAAGTCCCTATCCCGTATCTATACCCTACCCTTCCTCTTTTTGATCATTATTTTGATCCGTCTTTCATCCCGCCTTTCTGTCAGACCTGCTATTTGCAAACATCAATAACGTCACTTTATCCCCTGTTTTTGCCCTAAAAAGCGCTTCCCTGGAATTTTATATCTCAGGCACTGCATTTCGTGGCTCCAATTTCATTTCTCATATGTTTTGGTGGGTATTTACTACCTATTCAGGTCAATTTGGTACCATTTTAGGTATTAAATCCCTAAGGGGGATTTATATCTCACATTCAGGACTATCGTGATTTATTCTTTTTGGTATGTATTGATGCCATTTAGGACAGAAAACACGATATAACTCACGACACCATACCATGACAGGCCAAAATGAGAAATGGGACTTTTTTGGTATTTCTCACTATTTTTTATTCTGTTTCACATAAGTCGCATGATTTTAAGTATTATATTAAGGGGGTGTGGAATATGGGTTATAAACTGACACGCGAATTGATCATGGCATATGACGAACTGTTCATCGGTTTGTCGGATCGTTTGCCGATAAAATTTTTTTCCAACATATCGTCAGCTATATGTCACGCTACCGCTCTTGAACTGTTTCGTTATGCGCTTGATACACGTTTGCATTGGTCACCGACTGAGATACGCGACTATTTAACGATGGAGGTCATTGATGATTTAAAACTCAGACCAGTGTTTCGTTATATCAATTTTCCAAACGGTCTTATTAAAGAGAGCAGTTTATTTTATATTGCATGGGCGATTTATCCCCAAACACAAAACAAGTCGATTGCAGATATGGAACTTGTTACGTACAGAAAATATCTTGATGGAGCGATTAAAAAGTTACCGCAACATTATTTTAAGGACGAATTTAGAACACAGCGCGCATACAACTGTTTAATTGACAGACTGAATTATTATCATCCATTTTCTTCTGACGATCCGTTCTACATGTATGAATATTTTGTATCACCTGGTTGTGTACCATTCCTCGGCAAATCGAAACTTATAAAGATATGTGTCGAGCTTAATATCAACCCACTTGAATTTTTCTTTTCAGCATTAAGTAACAACCAAAGAGATTTCATTATGTTCTCATTTTTTGAGTTTATGCTTCAATATAATTCAGTCAAAGAAATCTCACCGAAACTTTCATCTGTCACTGATGATGATGAACCGATTATCATTGATGAAGATGATGCAATTATATCAGAGGAGGAATAAACAACATGGTATTCAGCTACGGTGGTTACTCCAGCTTGGGTCACAATCGCGATGTTAATGAGGACTTTGTGTACGTAAAAGAACTTGGATCTAATACTTTACTGACGATTGTCGCAGACGGTAATGGTTCTGCTCCAAGTACGTTACAGCCTGCACAAATTGCTGCGCGTCATATCGGATCATTTATCGAAAACATTTTTGACAATGGTAATAACGAAAAGCTTCTTGTTGATAATGCTGCTGTATTACTTAAAGAGGCATTGATTTCTGTTAATCATGAGATCGGTGCATTTCGTACTGCGAACGAAGAAATTTACAGTGGCTTTTCTTGTGCAATTACATGTGCGTTATTTGGTACTGACTCTAATGGTGTTGATCGCATGACATATGCTCATGTTGGTAACACGCGTATGTTTTTAATTCGTAGGAGCACAGACGGTAACGTTGCTATTCGTCAACTGACTAAAGATCAGACTGTTGCACAGAAACTTGTGGATGACAAACTGATTTCCGAAGAACAGTATTATTATGTTCCTGAACGTAACCAGTTGCTTTGTCCTCTTGGTTTATTTTCATCTCCGCAGATCGACACATTCTCCGGCAAAATCAAAAAAGATTGTTTGTTCTTGCTGACAACGGACGGTATTCATTATGCAATTAAACCTACTCCGATGGCAGAACTCGTATTAAGCAGCGAAGATCTGGACAACGCAAGCAGAATACTGTGTGATGCCGCTGAAAGTCTACATTACAATGATGACTATGCTGCCGTACTGATCAGATGCAATTAACAGGAGGTATCGTCTTATGAAAAAAAGAATTGGCATTGTAATCGTGTATGTATTGGTATTTGCCTTAGCTCTGTTTGTTTATAATCCGTTTTCGGAAGAGAAAATGAATGAGCACTCGGTTTCGTATTATTCATTATCTAACGATGATCAACTTTATGACAATGTATACTTATCTCCTTCAATCAAGCTGGAACAACGCATTAACATACCAAAGCGATACAACCTTAAACATATAGACATTAAAATTCCTGATGATATGTTCGCGTCCAATGTTGATACAACACCGTTCCCTATTAGTGTATCATTTATTGACAGCAACGGCGACAACATTGGTCCTTCGGAAACAACCGTCATTCAAGGACATTGGATGCGTATCAAACTGCCTGAACAGATTGTCACTAAGGCGTTTAATAACGATGTCAGTTTTTCTTTGGTGGTAACTTCAACAGATGGTATCGTTTCTTTGATTTCTTCTACAAGCACAGAAGCAAATACAAAATATACGATTGACAATGTTCCATATAATAACACTTTAGTTATGCGCGGCGTTGCTTCTAATACTTCGTATTTGTATATTGGATTGTGGATATATCTTTTTATTGCAGGTCTTATTTGTTGCTTCCTCTTAAACGGGTTTACGACAAGATCTTATTTACTCTTATCCGGTTTATTTGGAATTGTGTTTACTATCATTGCCATATATCCTACAATGTTTGAATCGGGCCCGGTTATCAACTCATTCCGTAGAATGGTTTCTCCTGCATTTGCTGAAACATCTGCAAGCATTTGGCTTCCGTCCAGGATATTGAATGAAACATCACATAACAACATTATGGCATCTATATTTACGAATGATTATTCTATTTATTCTATTACGCCAAACATTGGATATTCCGTGTTGGAATGGGTTTATGTTCCCGTACTTTTACTTGCAAGATCATTTAACATGGCAGGTAACATGACTATATTGGCAATAAGACTGTTTTCATTCGTTGTTTGTGTGCTAATCAATTCAATCGCTATTACTAAATGCAAGCGTATTCGCCCTGTTTTGTTTACTGTTTCATTGTTGCCTGTGTTTTTGCTTTCGTTCAGCACTGTATCTATATATGGGCTTTTGCTTTCGTTCACAAATCTATTTTTATCATTGCTGTATGCGACACTTGACGATAACAGCATATCTTCCGAAAAGCATTTATCTCTTGGAAGTCAGATCGTACTTATGATCATTCTATTGATCGTAAGTATTCAAAACCTGGTCCTTGGCCTGTTGCTATTTATACTTATAAACTATATACAGAATGCAAGCAATGGCATAATTAAACAACGCATTATTTGGTGTGGTGCGGTGATGTATTGTTTAGCCTTGGCGGTAAACGTTTTGTATGTTGTATTGAGCAAAGACTTCTTTGACAGCACGGTCAATGTGATTAACACGAACGTATCAAGCCTGTTTGCTAATCCGATTCCACATATTAAACAATCACTGAACAGTATTGCTGCTTCCGTAAAAGCGGCTATCAGCTCAAGTACAGGAACGTCGCTGATTATCGGGCTACTGTTTTCTGGATTGATTGCAGGCGTTCTTGCCTCGTTGTTTCATAACCACATTGACAAAAGCCAGGACTATCAAGAGTCGGAATCAGCGCTCCAAAAGCCTGGCGTTTCATTGATAATCGTTGGAGCGATTATTTCGGCCATATACCTCTTTGTCACATCATTGTCGGGCGTTCTGACATCCAACGCACTGACAGGGCTATTTGCCCCGTTTACGTGCTTTATTTTGGCATCTGTTTATTCCAGGACAGGTAATGGAGATTCGATTGATAATGATCGCGCTTTACCGTATATTCTGATGGCTTATCTTATGGTTTATATTTCCTCGTGTTTATATGCATAACTACAGGCAAAACAAAACCCACCTCGATACAGTCCGAGGCGGGTTTTTCTTTTTATCATTTTAGGCGGCTTCTTTTTGGATGCTCTTATACATTCTCTCTACGATTTTGTTGATCATTTCATCGTAAGCAATGTCTTGTTCTGCGGGTGGCAGCGTGAGCCAGTCTTCCACGGTTTTTCCTTCTGCAGGAACGTAATTCTTCAAAAAAGGTTTATAAGCCGCTATGAAATCATCAAACTCTATTTCCTTATCTCGGATAAGAGGGATCGTATATCTGACGGCCTCTTCATAGATCGCATCCAGCTCTTCCGGTGTAGCGTTTTTCATTTTTTTCACATTAAGCAATATATCCGCAAGGCTGTAGTGACCGTTCATATTGTAAGCGTCGTCTATCGTTGAGCCGGCGTATTTACCGTCTGGTATAATAGACACAGTGCCGGTACGGTCATCTTCATCTTCTTCGCACTCTTCATCCATATCATCAACAAACATATACTCTGAAAAAGATGTGCTTACGCCTCTGAGTGTATTAACCCAGTCTTTTATCCGGTTTTTCTGTTCCTCCGTTTCAATATCATGGAACACAACAAAGAAGTCATTTCCTTCCGAGTGCATTTCGACATTGACAACAGCCATGGTCACGCCTCCTTGAAAATTTTTCTCTATAAAATATTATATGTATTTTTCATTTAATTTGCGTAAAAAAAAATCCCCTGCCCGAAGACAGGGGATGATATGCAGGTTTCAGTCTTTGATCCTCTGGAGAAGATCAGCAACCTTTACCTCATAGTCCTTCTCTTTGACATCATCAGGCTGCTGGATCGCGGCCATGACTTCTGCGTCATTGAGTCGGAAAAATCTTGCGAAAGCGCTGATGAAGTCCTCGTAGGGAACGAGGTTGATCGCGTACTTCAGCAGACACGCAATCTGAGCTTTACATTTAATGAAAAGTTCAGAACCTTTTTCTGCAATCAACATCTGCTGGACGAGCGCATATAAAGATTTCTCCTCGTATACACGCTGGAAGGTCAAGCCTTCATTCTCACCATACGGGATGGTGTAATCGTCCGAAAGAATTGCTACGTCGTTTACGATAATAGGCACTGCGTATCTAAATTTTTCGTATATTGCGTCAACGACTTTTTCCCGTTCCTGCTGGATGCTCCATCCAGGTTCTCTTGCATCCAGAGATTCAATTCTCTTTTTTGTGCCATCAGGATCTGGAAGAAAGTTCGCAAATGCTTCAACCAGCGTTTTTGTCGGCAAGAGTTCAATTTCCGATATCATCCACAGGACCTCTTCATTGAAAAGTTCGATGGCTTTATACGGACTTACGCCGCGCATGATCTTCTCTTTTCCGAAAAGATACAGGGATTCAAGAAGCTGAACGAGACTGGGATAGCCGTATTCTGCGCCGGCTTCTTCCAGATACTTGCCTTTCATCTTACCACATGGAATCCGATGAATACTTCCGTTATGGTCGTAGGTTTTCTCCTCATCCCATTTTTTCATCTGATTCACAAAGCTCATAGCCTGGACGGTGTTCAAACCGTCTATGGCCATGGAGTATGTACCTTTTTCATTGTCAACATCATAGTTGACCTTAATGCGACCAAATTCTAATTCCATGATCTGACCTCCTTTACAAAAATTCGACCCAGCGTGGACATCATGTTTTCGATGTTATCGAGCTCGACAAAGGTATCCTTGTACATGCCCTTCAAAACATCTTTATTGGCATCTATGCCGATACCAATCACCTTCGTCCTGCGCTTGACCTCTACAATCGCATTGATTGCGTCCTGTAGAGGATTGGTACACATATTGGTCGCCGGCTCTCCATCTGATATCACGATCAGAAGATGATTGCGCGACTTTTGCCGCATCAGTTCTTTCAGCGCATACCGGATAGAATAACCGTCGAAGTTATTTCCGCCAGCCTTAATCATCATTATTGAACTCCTTGCGGCCTTACTGGCCTTGTAATTCACATAATGATGATGTACTACGAAGCGGTCTTCATCATGGAAAGTCATGACTTTAACAGGGATACCTGCTTTAACCAATCCTTCCACAATACATGCCAGTGCAACCTTCGCTTTTACGATTTTTTTGCCCCATGACATAGAACCAGAGACATCAAGTGCGATGACCACGCGGGCGTTTGTTCTATCTTTCTGGGTTACTTTATCAAATATCCGCAGCGTTGTATTGCGTTTATTTGCGTACCTGGTCAGATTGAACTTGCCGGACATGGATTCTTCACGCTTTTCTTCTTCATGGGACAGTTTTTTCAGCCTGTTGGTGAAGCGAGAGACAAATACCCGATTTTCTTCGATGACCCTGTTATACTCCCTTATAGTGCTTTCAGACACGCCGGTAACCACGAAATTGTGGCACTCAATTTTGCCTTTATAAGCGGGAGGAGTATCACGGTCAATCGTCATTCTTTCAGCGTTTGTGCATTTACTGAAATCAACGGGCTCATCTTCTATGGCATCTTCAACAGGGATCGTTTCACGAGTAATCGTTTCCTCTGTGTCCTTGATCGTTTTCATGTCCTGATCAGTACACACAAAAGGATCCTCATCGTCGTCGATGTCTCCTTCGGAGTCTTCATCCGGTTCAGGGACTTTTTCGGATGATTCATCAGAAGACTCGTCGTCGAGATCAGCATCTTCAGCTTTTCCTTCAGAGTCATCTCCTTCTTCATCTTCCGGTAATTCCATATCACCGTCTTTATCGTCTTCGGGTTCGTCATCGCTTTCGGATTCGGAACCTTCTTCTGCAGAGCTGTCTTCATCCGAGTCAAAGTCTCCATCGTCTCCTTCTGTTTCAGAACCTTCAAGCTCGGGGTCGCCCTCGTCGGGGTTACCGTCACTATCAGCTCCGTCTTCAGAGCCGGAGCTTCCTTTATCTTCAGGCGCCTTGTCCCCTTCCCCATCAGAGCAAGAATCGTCTTTTCCAGACTTACTCTCGTCCTTGGAGTCGGTTCCTTCACCCTTTGATTCGGAAGTGTCTGCTTTATCAGAATCCACGCCTTTCTCCGAGTCGGATTTGTCGGAAGCATCTTCTTTTTCGGAATCGCCGCTTTTGTCATCTTTTCCGGCAGAACCTTTTTTATCAGCACCGTCGGTAGTCTTCGGCTCGTCCTTTTCAGAAGATCCATCTACTCCATCATCAGAAGAGGCCATGTCCTTGCTATCAGATCCGGAAGGCTTGGAATCTGTTTTACCAGACTCGGAATCCTTTCCTTTCTTTGCGGAGGAGGCTTTTCCTTCTTCAGAAGAGTCATCCGATTCCGAAGAGTCTTTCGACATAGATTTCTGGATTTTCTTCAGAATCTTCATCTTGGACTTCATTCGCGGATCTTTCATCAGCTTTTCGATGTCATCCTTTGAAAGGGATCCCTTGGCATCTTTATTGCTGCCCTGCGTTCCATCCTTTTTGCTCGGTTTATCTTTAGGACAGTATTTTTCAACGATCCTGTAGATGTTAATCGATCTTTGGATTCTCTTTGCAGGATCCTCAAAGACCGCCTGAATCAATTCGTAATAGATCTTACTCAGATCTTCTTTCAAGTCGGCTCTCAAGACACTTCCGGGGACCAGAGGGCCCATATCCGTGAATTGAACCATGGCTGAAAGAATCTGATCAATCGGGTCATCCTTTTCGTTGACAGGAGGACTGAGCTTCCAGTTTGTAAGGATGCCTCCTTCAAGGCAGCGAACCGGATTGAGCTTGTAAAGATCAATCCCGGTTCCTTTTTTGAGCAGATCAGATATTTCCGGATCGATATCATCAAACGTGAGGATACAAAGAGACTCTATTACAAAATCCTCGAGTATGTTGTTGATATCATGAAATAACTGCGGGAACTTTATTTTATTACGGTCCAGGGCTTTTCGCTCATATTCCGGATCCGTGTAAAGCTTGTGCAGCATCTCATGGATAATTACACCCACGAGGTTCCTGTAATTGAGTACAGGATTATCGGTGTTGAATTTAGGATGATAGGGATTGTAGAAGATTTTTGCAATCTTCCCTGGCTCAATCATTGTCATTCCTGTTCCTTCAGGCATCAGGGACAAGGTGAACTTAATATCGCCCATACCCATTACAACTTTCAAGGCATTGATTATTCTGAGAAGTTCAGCAGTAAGTTTGGATACTTCTGCTGGCGTTCTTAACTTTGGCATATACATTCCTCCTACATGAAGGGCGGAAGTTTATGCAACTTCCGTCCCGTATTTCTTCCCGTATGCTGCCTTCGCCAGTTTTTCGGTTACGGCACGGATTACTGTTGCGCGGAACTGTTCCAGGGTGTCCGGGTCCCCATTCTCCTTAACGAAATACTGGATAGGAGGAATAAGGCTTTCCATGATTCCCTGTCGCAAGGTTGCCCCGAAGTCCATGACGTTTTCTACAACGCCAAGGAGACTGCGGAGGGAAAGTACAGTTGTGAGCTGTCCCATTTCCGCCATGTCATGCTCGAGCCCGTTTCGGATAGTCATGTAGACATCCAGAGTCAGGTCAAGCATCTTGTCGAGTTCCTTTCGGGTGAAGTCAATATCCCTGCGGTTCGCAATAATCATCTTTTTGAACATTTCGGGAGTAGTGGGCTCGAACTCCGTCCAGTGACGGAAACGGTTGTAGAAAGCAGTATTCTGCAACTTCGTTCCTTCTGTGCCGGGGTTACAGGTCGCTATAATAATTGTCGCGGCATGGCGTTTGATCTGGTCATCCGCATCCTGGCCGAGAAGGTAAGGACGCTCCAATGCTCCGGAAAGGAACATAAGGACATCAGGCTTACCAAGGTTGACCTCATCGATCACGATGATGCCGCCATGTTCGAAGCCTTCACGGAAGACCTGGTTTTTCATGCCAACCGTGCCATCGTCCTTAAAACGAGGCATTTTATTGAAGTTTCCTTCTTCGGTACCGCCGGTAACAGTAAACTGATATACCGGAACACCGAGAGCAGCGCTCATGGCGTTGCACATTACGGTCTTGCCGGTTCCGGGAGGGCCGAAGTACATTTGGTTCATGACCAATGTCATTTCTTTCGCATACTTTTTGCGAGGTCTGTCAGGATCTTCGACACCGTTGGAATCCCGGCCGAACGCCTCACAAAGCACTTTGAAAAGTTTCAGCGTATTGCGCTTAAAGTCCATGCTGGAAGCATACTTCATGAGGGTATCCTCAATCGATTCAATCCTGGCGGACGCATTGTCGAATTCAAAATCGAACAAACGATAGTTTCCGGCTATGCATTCCTTCAGGAATTCATCTGCTTCATCAAGGACAGGCGCAGCCACCTTCTTCTCTTCTTCAGGATCTGCTTCAGCAGGCTTTTTGCCTCCGGCGTATGGTGTTTTGCCGACAAATGGGAATTCTGCCGTTGTTACCAGCGCTTCCATTTCAATCGGAACAGGGACCGCCTTCATGGAGTCAGCACGATCAAACATCGTGTTGACAGCCACGTCGTCGTATTCGATAGAGATTGTCGCTCCACCGAGCGGCCCATGTTTCAGATTGTAGTAAAACGCATCGAACATTACGTCAGCCTTTCCTGCCGCAAGCTCGTTTTCAAGATTCTCCCTGAACTGAGGCATATCACCAAGGTATTTGGCCGCACAAAGCATGCCGATGGAAATACCGGTGATCGAACCAATCATCGTTTCAGATTCCTGGTCAGTAATAACACGTACATTTCCATACTTGTTATCTACTACTGCCCGGAAGGAGGTTCCGGAAGACGATCCGGACTTACGGATCAGCATCGTGGTTTCATCGACAGGGTCAATGCCAACCTCGAGCTGCCCTTTGTCGAGTGCGGTGAGGAGAAAAGCAAAGGCTGATACCATAGCTTCTCCGGTTTCACCTTTTCTTGCTGCCATACATTTGGTTGTCCTGGCACCGAGTCGAAAACTGAACCGAGGTGAGTCGGTCGTACGCAGTTTCGAGTCGAAAAGCGCTGAAGTGATAGCCTTTTCCAGTAATGATTTGGACATAATAATTCCTCCCATTAAATAAAAATTTTAGCATTCAATTTATGACTTAAATCGTCTGCTAATCGTTCTATCTTAATTATTTACTTTTTACATTTTCACATAACATTATTATCGAAGCAGCAAAAAAAACTGACCGTTTGTCACTGTGTATTTTATTTTCGTTTCTTCTTTTTTTATTGACACGGCTTATGATTACATTTAGAATTATGTCAACAAATGGAACCAGGAGGGCTCTGTTATGGCGCACAAAAAAGGTCCAAACACCAAACCTATGACAAAAGAAGACAAAGATGTTCTGTTAAGATACGGGCAGTTGATTCGTAAATATCGGAAACAATCTCCATATTCAAGAATTGACTTGTGCAGGATCCTTAACGTTTCCAACTCTCAACTCAGCGCGTGGGAAATCGGCAAAGCCGAACCAAGGCTCCATACTGTTTTGAAACTATGCGGACTGCTCCACATTCCTTTGGATGAACTACTATATAATATAGACTCCCTCAACCTGTCTGTGGAAGAATCAAATTTAATTAAGGCAACCCGCAAATTGAATACTGATATAAGGAATATCCTCCTTCAGCTTGTAGAGTCTCTGGTTTATCAGCAGACAGGTTTAGAAGAAAACAACGGAGCCATTGACAAACTTACAGGCATAGACTCTTATGCTACGGATGGTAGCATTATAGAACAGCCAGTTGACACTGATGAAGCGATTATAGAAGAAATATTTGAAACACCAAATCCGGTTTCAGCGCAGGAAGAGACCATTGCCAAAGAAACAGAGCCTATAAAGCGCCGGCGTGGACGGCCGAGAAAATATCCTTTACCTGAACAAAACACAGTGCAGGAAGAGCCACAAAAAGCAAAAACAGAAGCATCTGAATACGCTATCCCCACCCCAGAAGATCCGCCGAAAAGAAAAAGAGGCCGTCCTAAAAAAGAGCCTCAATCAAGTTTGCAAACCTCACCTTTATCTTTGGATACTCAAAAGAAAAAGAGAGGTCGTCCTAAAAAGCAAACACAAACAACGTTGGCTATTGTTACAGAAGTTGCCGATCCACCCAAAAGAAAGCGTGGTCGCCCTAAAAAACAGGCATAATAAAAGCGCCGCATTATCTCAATGCGGCGTTTCTTATTCGAGGTTTGTCGGTGTTTTAGAGTATTCTTCGTTGGATGATGCAAAAGTCGAATTGCGGTAGTTTGTCAGCTTCTCCATTTCCTCATCGGAAAATCGCCTGTTTATCTTTTTCATACGGTTACGAATTCCTGGGATTGAGATTAAGAAAAAGCCTATACAGAATGCAGCTGCCGCAACAATCAGAATTACGAATAAATTCGGCATGGTCTGCACCTCCCTTTATTTGGCACTACCAAACAAACTCCCGTCATATTTTTTGGTAGGATCCATTCTTGGGGCAAGGTTCTCGGTTAGCGTGTTGTACGTTGATTTCATGTCAATCTTCTGTATTTCCGTTCCCATTTCTGGAAAATCTTTCAGATTGTCGAAAGAAGCATTGTCGCTGATTTTTCCGGACATACTGTTCAGGAAATCATTGATCTTGTTAAGATTTGTTACGCTTGAAATCGCTCCGACAACCGGGCTGTCTGGAAGTGTCAGGTCAGGTTTATCAAGGCTTTCCTTAGCAGCATCCAGGGAAGGCATTTCCATGTCAGAAGTATCAATTCCTACATCGCCAAACTTATCGTTGAACAATGATTTCAGATCTGTGTCACCTTCTGATGGATTAGTATCAATGTCGTTTTTCTGTTGATCGAACGCAGCAGCAAGATCCTTGAAACTTTCGGGCGGCCACTCGGAGGATGAATTATTAAAGTTGGAAGAGGATCCGAACTTATCTTCCATGCTCTTTTTCATTTCCTCGAAAGCAGAACCCCAATCACTGCTTCCGCCGAGATCGCCCCAACTTCCCTGTATCGGGCTGGAGAAATTACCGAGATCCATATCTCCCCAGCCTTCTGGCTTGGTGAACTCGCCCCATTTGCTTGTGTCGATTTCGGGCATTTCAATACTGTCCATTTCTGGCAGGTCAAAATCTCCCCATTTGCTTGTGTCTATAGGATCAAGCTGAGGGAACCCTTCTGAAAAGCTTGGGAATCCGTTGCTGTTTGTCTTGTCTGTCTTTTCCTCCGCAACAGCATATAACATAGCAGCCATTGCGAGGCAGAGGGCCAGCATTAACGCAAGTATTTTTTTCATGATCATCTCTCCTTTCTGTTGAAATACTTACACTATTATTATATTTGATTTATATATAGCCTTACTTTCTTACAGCCATTACGACAAGCCGGCCTACACCACGCTTAAAGTACCTGTCACAGGTTACGAAGGTTACGATATGGTCTTCCTCATTCAGAACAACACCCGTATCATAGAAAGACAAATCTTTTGCAGCGTATACAAAGTCAAGAAACTCTGAATTGCTTGCGAAGCTGGAACACGAAGGGTCAATATCTCCTTCTGTTTCATTAAACACCGCAAAGATCTGATAGTATCCATCCGCATACATAGAATCAAGGTAAACAACCGAATGATCTTTGTAATAGGATGCGTTTTTATACTTCAGCAACGCCTTAAACATCTTATCTCCGCTGCCTTCTACATGATGGCCATAGATAACGATGTTCTTTGACGGAGCTTTCCAGTTGGCTTTGCCAAGAGAAAATAATGTTCCGAGGTCGCTCTGCTTTCCTTCAAATGTATGCGTCAGATAATAGTCAGTGTTATTTGAATGAACTACCGGGTAATCAATGTTTGTACCGGGGATCTTCAACCAGGCAATAAATTCACTGTTTTTAGCCTTGCATTCTGTAAGATTGATCTGCGTATACCCACCGATTCTCGGGGTAGGAGTAGGTGTTGGTGTTGGTTTAGGCGTAGGCGAAGGCGTTGGTGTGGGGGTGGGCTTTGGTGTTGGTGTGGGAGTTTTAAGTTTATCTATAAGCCATTGGTTGTAAGCGTCCGGATTATCGACGGGAGCTATATTATCTGTATCGTTGGAGTATTTCCCGAATCTTAATCCGTTGCCCAGTTTTTCTTCTTCCTCTTTTTCTTCGTTATTGTCAAGCAAACCAAGTGCAGAGTTTCCTTTCTTGCCTGAATTGCCGAAAGGATTCCATTCACTTTCTTTACTGTCCTCCTCGCTCTCTGGCTCTTCTGTTTCTGGCGGAGGAGTTTCTTCTGGTGTATGGCTTTCTTCCGGTGGTTCAGTAGTCGTTGGCGGATCAGTAACAGGCGGTTCGGTGTCAGGAACGAAACCCGTATTTACCGGAGCGGCGGTCTCTGTTTCACTTGGAGTTACACGAACGCGCAGGCTTTCGGTCAGGTCTGAATATTCTTCTGATTCCTTTGTCAGCTGTGCATCCTGAAGCAGCGGAGGCACGACAATAATACCTACGCCTGCGAGAGCCACCAGTATAAGAACTATAAGAACTACCACAAATGTTTTTTTACTCATTGATACTCACCTGGTTAAGATCAGAACACCTGTATCTGTTCGATCAGCTGCTTCATCTCACATTTGTCATCTGGGTTTACAAGATCAAAACCTCCGGTTCTTGTAAACTCATATACGATAGTAGAGTCGTTTCCTGCATCAAGGGTATTGGCGTAATGAGGAAAAGGCTTACCATTCAGCAAAGAATTCTCACCGACATAATTACTGATGAAATCATTCGGCGTTGGCTCTTCGCTTAATACGTATGCAGTCATATAGGTCATCAGCATTCCTGCTTTTGTGTATGGAAGACGGCAAAACAGTCTCGATATAATGCCGGTTTCCATATCAGCTTCACCGAAGATCTGCCAGTCTTCCCCCTGGAACGCGAAACCGGCAAGCGTATCGCTGATTTTCCATACAGTCGCGTTTTCTACGATCAGCTGATCTTCCGAACCTGCGGAACTGTCTTTCATAGCCTGAATCATGTTCGTATACAGTGTTTTATACGTCACATCAGACGTATTTACACTTTCTCCGTACGATAATGCTACCGAGCAGAGCATTACAGCAATAAGCAGTAATGTGATAATCTTTTTCATGACTACTCCTCCTCGTCTGGTCCTTTGATGATCAGCATTTCCTTGAGCTTTTTGTCTATATACTCCAGGTTTGCCTTTGCGGTTTCGTCTGCCGGCTGGGCTGTTTTGAGAATGAACAGCAGATACATGCACAGATCTTTCTCGTCTATGCAAGCTTCCCCTATCTTGCCGCCTTCCACAAACTTGATCCGGCTTTCATATTCGTACTTTCGCCCGGTTGTAACAGGAACGTCCTGCAGATAAGCCCGCGGTTTATGTGTATATTCGATAATCCTATCAACATCTTCGGGTGTAGGCACATAATGAGGCATCTTGTTCCTTAATCCGGATACCTTTGCCTGATACTTCTGATAATCAGCATAACTCACTTTCATTGGATCCCCTTTACACATTATTCCCCATTAGGGGAAGCAAGCCCCATTACCGGAGATAATGAGGCTTGCTTTGTGATTATTTGATTATGCTTGCCGGGTTGAGCCTGTTCAACACTGTGAACAGACGAAGCATAGCCGCCGCCTTCTGTTTGACTTTGCCAGCAATCAACTCATTGGTTACAGGCTGGTCAACAATCTGAGTGGTATCAATGTCTTTTATCGTGGGCATTTCTACCTTATCGCCAATCAGAAGAGGTTTCGTGTTGTCGCGCTTTTCAACCGTAAGGATCTCAGGAGCCTTCTTTCCGTCCGGAGAGAGACTGTCGCAGATCATCTGCGGATAACAAGTCTTTACTCGTTCTGCTGCAGATATTTCCGGCTTGGTGTTTTCGCCTGTAGACGTTGTTCCAGGCGTAGAACTGCTTGTCGTTGTACCGGAGGACGTGCCATTCTTCGGTCCGGCAATAGAAACGTTGTAGCGGTCTGATTTCTGTGCCGTGAAGCCTTCCGTGATATTAGTACGCTTCGGCGTAATCTCTCCACGCTTATTCAGAGCATCGGAGATCACTTTCGTCTTGCTGTCGCGGACAGAAAGGATAGCCTGCAGGGTTACGATCCTGTCACGAGCGGAGATATTCTTGACGAGGAGCTGGATGTCTCCGGTAGCTGTAACTGAATCCACTCCATGGATCTGGAACGCGATGTAGCGGAGGTTTGTTCCCTGACGATCTGTGAGGTTGACAGTTTCGCCGCCGGCATATGTGCCAAGCTCGGAAGTTCCGCTTTCGTATGTCAATGTCACACGCACATCTGTTCCGAAGCCAGGGAAGGTCAGAGTCTTAACCTGGATAGCTGACGGAATCATCAGATGCAGGACGTAATAGTCTGTTTCTTCCATACCGCGTGTATTCAAACCGCGGATATAGAACAGAGCATCACTGCCATACGCGATAGAGCTTGCATTGGATGTGATCTTCGGTGAATCCAGATACAGCATTTCAGGTTCAGGAGTAGGTGTAGGCGTTTCTGTACTACCGCCGCCACCAGGTCCTGGAGGATTCGGATCGTTGCCGGGGTCAGGAGTGGGTGTAGGAGTCGCAGGTGCGGCCTGTTTCACAAACACGGTTTCTTTTGTTGTTTCACCGGCTACGATATCAAGTTCTTTTTCGTAAGTTAATTCTTCGTAGCCTTCCGGAACACCTGTTGCCTGCAAGAAGTAGGTTCCCGCTTCCAGAGTATCAGTAAGAATACCGTTATCCTGTGTTCTGCCAGTACCGATCTTTACGCTTTCGGCGCCTTCTACTTTACGGTACAGTGCAAACACAACACCCGGGACAGGAGTGTCTTCTGTGCCATCCAACAGGGCTTTAATCTCGATAACACCCTTTGTTACAGGCTTGTTTTTGAGACTGATAGCTTCGGTCTTAACAGCTCCGCCAGTAACTTCGATTTCCTTGCTGAACTCATCAGCATTAAATTCTTCCGGAATTCCTCCTGCGAGCGTTACCTTGTATTTGCCGATGTCGCATTCCATGGTCGCAACACCGTTTTCGTTGGTCTTCATGGTTGCGGGAACGCTATCGGCGCCAGCATCGGAAGGTTCTACCTTAAAGATCACATCCTTGACAGGATTGCCTTCAGGATCCGTTACGGTTATTGAGATAGTACCAGTTGTGGGAGGAACGATTTCTTCTACAATCTCTGTTGAGATTTCATCAGAGTTCATGTTCCACACAAGGTCTTCTGCTATGGTTCCGGCAAATTCAGCGTGAGTCTTTGCCGTTCCTGCTGCAGCGAAGGAGCCTGTCAGTACAATGTTCTCAATGTTGATGCTTCCGGCTGTTGGCGCTTTGGTAACAAACCGGATCGCTTTGATAGACGTATCGGTAAGCATGATAGCGCCTGTGCTGCTGGCATCAATCGTGTGAAGGAGTTTTTCGGTTCCATCTGCACCGACAGAGATCACATCAATGTTTCCAGTATAACCTGTCCATGTGCCAGGTTTGAGGCTTTCAGGCGCGAGCTTACTGTCCACACAGATATCCAGTTTCACCGTCTGATATTCGATCTGGCTTACATTCTCGAAGTTGACCGTATAATTGATCGAATCGCCTGTGTTCAGTTTAGCAGCGGATCCAGTAATGGTCAGAGTTGCTTGAGGATCGCCCTTCTTAACAACGCCTGTGTTGACTTCCTTGACCGGATCAAGACCGGCAACCCGAACTTCGGTGGTCGCCTTGAATGTGATCTGTGTGAAGTCTTTTTCTGTCGGTCCGGTAAGCGTGAACTCATTCACAGCAAAGTCCTTGGACGGATTATACACATATACCCAGAGGTATTTTGTGTTCTCCGGAAGCGTTCCGCCTTCTTTTTCAGGATCAATTTCACCGGTTTCAGGATCAACATACGGGAAATCAGCGCTGTTAAACGCCACTTCGCATGTTTCGCCTTCTTCAGCAGAAGCAGAAGCCATCGTAACGGCGATACCCTTATCGTCAATCGCAATTACGCGGAAGCCGCTTGCTGTACCATCAAACTTTGCATTGATAGCGATATCCGTTGTAGTGGGCTCGATCATGAACTTGACCTGGTCAGCGATAGCATCCTTCTGATTCAGGGTAAGAGCATATCCATCCAGGCTGGCAGTATAGCTTGTTGTCGGAACAACTGTCTGTTCTTCCGGATCAAAAGCAAGTCCTGTGAACTCTACAATGGCCAGATCTTCCGGTTCGACTTCTGCAGGATCCAGTTTGATTGTTTCATCCAGCTGGACGCCACTCTCAACAGTTACATCTTTGCTGTATTCAATTTCATTATATCCTGCAGGGACACTGCTGACGACGATGGTATAAGAGCCCGGGTCTTTAATGGCAGTTGCTTTACCATCTTCAAGAGTAACGTATTCGGTGCCTTCATCGTCAGGATCAGAAGTCTTTATGACGATTGCTACGCCTTCAACAGGATCGTTTGTTTCTGAATTAACAACAGTCACAACAATCTTTCCTGTTTCGGTGGTTTCAGACTTTTTAGCAGGATGTACAGCAAGAGGAGTTTCAGAGCCTGCTACCACGCTGACTTCCGCCGTCCGTCCGTCTTCGCCCATAGTATACGGATCAGGAACACTTACAATGGTCACCGTGTATGAACCGGGTTCCAGTTCATCAAACACAGCCTGGCCGTTTTCATCGGAAGTTTTTTCAACTTCACCGACCTTAGCAACGGCTCCCGCAACAGGAGTTTCTGTATCGCCGTCAACGTACGTAAATGTGACTTTGATAGATCCAGGTTCAGTAGTCTCTGCGTTTTTGGCAAGTTTGACATTAACAGGGCTTTCCGCGCCTGCCACAACACGCGCATCAATCGACTGACCTTCTTCAATTACGTAAGGCGACGGAGCGCTTACCATAACAACGGTATAAGAACCGGGTTCCAGTTCATCAAACACAGCCTGGCCGTTTTCATCGGAAGTCTTTTCAGTTTCTCCAACCTTAGCCACAGCTCCCGCAACAGGAGTTACTACGTCGCCATCCACGTACACGAAAGTAACTTTGATGGTTCCTGTTGTAGCAGGTTCTTCGCTCTTCTTGTCCAGTTCCAGAGTAGTATCGCCCTGTGCACCGGCAACAACCTCAAATGCCATGGGCTCGAAGTTGTTTTCATATTCATCAGGCACTTTGTCAACCGTGGCAACATAGTTACCAGGCTCAAGGTTATCAAACACAACAGTGCCGTCTTCGCCGGTGGTCTTATCGGTTCCGGTTTCGCTGTCAGCTTTGCCTACGCTGATAGTTACACCAGCAACCGGCGTTGCGGTTCCTTCTTCGTCCTTATATACAGCGAAGAAGGTTACGGTTCCGGTTGCTGCCTCTTCTTCATTGTTTACACGGAAGGAAGCTCTAACAGGTTCATCAGCAAGTGTGACGCTCCGCTGGTTCTGCCCCTCAATAATCGCATAAGGAGAAGGAACTTCTTCCAGCGTAATGACATAATCGCCCTTTGCGAGGTTCTTGAACATCGGCTCTTCACTGTCGGAAGTAGTGCCGATCTTATCGTTTTCTGTGTTGTCACCGTCGCTTACTGCATGCAGACGGATCTTTGCGCCCATCACGCCTTCGTCGTAATCGCTTACCGCGCCGCCTTCCAGCTCCACATGGACGCTATGCATGACCGCAACATCAATGTAGTTAGCTTTTGCAACCTTGAGTGTAAATTTTTTAGTTGCGCCTGCTACGGGCTTTACGGTCTGATTGCCAATCGTTTTCACATATCCGTCCGGAATGTTACTAAACGCAAGCTCGACGTTTCCGTCTTCGTCTACGATTTCCGGATCAACATCTTCAAATACAGCTTTACCGTTCGAATCCGTGGTCTGTTCAGCAACACTTTCATAATCGGATCCGTTAAAGGCACAAAGGTTTACCTTTACACCTTCGAGCACGACTGTTTCGTCATCCGCGTCAACAACAGTAACTTCAATCTTTGCCGGCGTGGTTGTATCTTCATCATCAACACGGAACGAAGCAAACACGGGCTTATCTGCCAATGTTGCCGTCTGCTGACGCTGTCCTTCGACAATCTTATACGGCGAAGGAACTTCTTCCAGCGTAATGACATAATCGCCCTTTGCGAGGTTCTTGAACATCGGCTCTTCACTGTCGGAAGTAGTGCCGATCTTATCGTTTTCTGTGCTGTCGCCGTCGCTTACCGCATGTAGCCGGACCTTCGCGCCGACTACGGCTTCGTCGTAATCGCTTACCGCGCCGCCTTCCATCTCCACATGGACGCTATGCATGACCGCAACATCAATATAATTCGCTTTTTTGACTTTGAGCGTGAATTCTGATGTTGCTCCGGCCTGCACCTCTATAGGTTCGTTGCCCTGCTTCGCTATATAGCCATCCGGGAAATTACCAAACGCAAGCTCGACATTTCCGTCTTCGTCTGCGAGTGTCGGATCAACGTCTTCAAATACAGCTTTACCGTTCGCATTCGTTGTCTGTTCAGCAACACTTTCATAAGCGGATCCGTTAAAGGCGCAAAGGTTTACCTTCACACCTTCGAGCATGACTGTTTCGTCATCCGCGTCAACAACAGTAACTTCAATCTTTGCGGCAGTCGCTTCTTCCGTCTCGTTGGAAGGAACATTTTTTACGAGCTCGTATGTTGCCTCAATGGTAGTTGGGGACATATCATCATACGCTCTGCCAGGAATGGTCTGTGCGTTTTCCTGATTGTTATAATCTGTTCCATCTAATCCTAAAGCCACCTGGAAAGGACCGGACGTGGTTGCGGTTAACTCAACATAACCATTATCGTTGGTAACATCGCTGACATCACCGACACTGACAGTCATACCGGATATAGGGTCACCGGATGTTTTATCTTTCAGGGTGATCTTCATCGTTCTTTCTTTGGCTTTCATTCTGAAGCCAAATACAACATGGGCAAGGTCACCATTTCCATCCTGCTGGAGCCGGGCCATGGTGTTGCTGGCATCACTGTTCCAGGTAATGCTTTCAGAAGTTTTATTAGCAACATAATCCGTATCGTTATATCCGGTTACGGTTAATGTATACTCCCCTTCCGGCAGGTCTGCTATAGAAGCAATCCCATCCTCACCGGTTGTAATGCTGTTTTCATAGCCGTTTCCATCAGTAACCTTGATGCTTACACCGGAAAGCGGATAATCATTCAAAAGCCCGTACGCAGAGCTGTAAGTATAAGCAGCACCAATTTTGATGGTGTAAGCTCTGGCGCTTCTGTCCGGTGAGCCGAGAAGTGCGCCGCCTTTTTTGGAGTTAAGTCCACGCGCAGGCGCAGGCGCAGGCTCATCTACTACAGGGGCAATTTCCTCTTCTTTGTTTTCATTGTTTTCGGAAGAGTCAGTATTGTCATCTGCTGACGGGGTGCCATCCACAGGCGTAGTGTCATCGATCTTGTCTTCTGCGGCAGGTTCCTGAACAGTTGGTTCTGCAGGTGTATTATCCGCTGAAGATTTACCTTCCTCAACAACAGGCTGTGTGTCCTCGCCAGCCTGGTCGCTGCTGTCATTCGCAACTTCCGGAACATCTGATTCGTCAGGCGTTACGGTTTCTTCACCAGCATTATCATCCTGAACGTCTCCGTTCTGTTCTTCAGGAACAGGTTCTGGTTCGGGTTCTGGTTCAGGTTCCGGTTCTGGAGCAGTGTAAGTAAACCGGACCGATTCAAAACCGAGCGTATTATCCGAATCTCCGCATTTTACATAAGCGGAAACAGAAGCGCCGGCTTTGTTGTTTTCTTCGCTGAGACCGGTGGTTTTACCCTTAACAACGAACTCGCCGGATAACCCGGAAGGAACGTTCACGATATCAATAAAGTAGCAATTAAGGAAAGTGGCCTTTGCACCCGGGATAGCGCCTTCAAACTCTCCATAACCTTTATCGAGATTGGTAAGGCTCATTGCGGCAGATGCCGATGCGTTCTCAATGAAAGCGGCATTTACTTTCTTTTTCTGGGTCTTGCCATTTTCATCTTCGTATTCGATCTCAAACCACTTATAAACGCTGATTGTTGCATTTCCGGCGTTTGCAAATCCGGGAATGCTCAAGGATTTATAATTGATATTGGAAGAACTGACGGTAAGGCGAATTTTATCCAGAGCCATGGTTGCTTTAAAACTGGCTTTTGCTGAAACGTTATCGCCATTATCCACTTTTCCGTCATAAGGATCCCGTCCCAATGTTCTGTCTGAAATAGCGTTGGACAGATCAATAGCAGGAGCGGGGGCCGGTTCCGCAGGAACCTCTGGTTCTTCCGGTTCGACGACCGGCTCTACCGGAGCAATGACTTCATCAGCGGAGGCGCCCGCGTTTTCCTGCGGAGCTTCATCTACAACAGGAGCTTCTGCAGGCGGCGCGTCGTTAACTACATCACCTTCTGAACCGGCGTTGTCATTCGCGACGGCATCAGAGGATACATTGTCGGGCGCGGTTTCGCTACGGTCGGTAGCATTATCTCCTGCATTGTCAACTGTGTTTGCTGGTTCTGCAGGAGCAGATTCGATAAATTCGATCTCTGTTCCTCCGCCAGAAGGGATTTCCGCTGCAGGTTCAGCTACATCTGCAGCCTGGCCCTGCGAGTTGAAATCAATAAGCTCGTCCGTATCTCCTGTTGCGAGTGCCGCAAAAGGAATCGCATTGGTAACAAGCATTACCAATGCAATAATTACGGACAACCATTTTTTACGAGTGTTCATACGAAGCCCTCCTTAATGCATATAGCCTTTCATTATAATTATTCATATTTTGGCGGGAAATTATGGTACCTTTTGAAAATTTAATAAAATATTTCGCAGACATACATTTTCCCGTTCAAAACAGCTATCGCTATGGAAACATGAGTATAGCCGTCGCTCGACATAATATCGCTGTTAGAGCCTGTCAGCATGGCATTCAAACTTTCCGCGCTGGAGCTTGATACAGCAAGCAGGTTTTCAGAAGCTGTATTAAGATTCACTCCGTACATGGAGCACATATTACGCAACGTTCCATAGGAAGGAAGATCCCGGCTGCTGGATCCGGTTAATGCCATCATGGAAGCGCGGGCTAACGCAATTTTATAAATCGTATCACTGCTTCCGGGTGCGTCCAGAATCTTTTTACCGTTTTCGATTCTTGCGTTATTGATCAATTCACGCATACGTTTAGGAGTGTTTCCATCAAACTGTCCGCCTTTGCTGAACAACAGGTTAATTATGCGGTCATACTCATCGTTTAATCCGGACTTCAAATCCCCTGCCCCGGAGGAAGCCGTCATGGACTCACGGCCGACTTCGTTCTTGCCAAGGCTCCTGCGCTGGAGCTCGTTGCCGTTTGCATCGTATGTAGTCTCTATAATTTCTTGATAAGTGACCATATCATTTCCTTCCTGGACATGAGAGGTCAGGGTTTCCCTTTGTACAATATTTCCGGTCTGTGATTGAGAAACATCGAACGAACCGTCTCCGCCGATCTGGTACTGTGACCAGTCTCCTATATCTCCGGCAATACTCGTATAAGGAGGCGCGGTGGGCATGTCGGATGTATTCCCGCTGTTTCCAGTATTCCCGGTTTTACCGCCTTGCACATTCTCCTGTACGGTTGTGATAAAACTCGTATCTCCGCTTTCAGGCACAACATATTTTTGCCCGTCTGCTGTTGTTATGATTGTACCTGGGGCATAGCCGCCAACATCATTACCAAACGGAGGCATGGTTACATATATCTGCTCCGAGATTATAGTTTCCTGCTGTGGTTGCATAAAGACAAATGTGCCGGTATTTGAACTTGATGCCACTTCCTGCTGAGGCATAAGCGTTGGGATCGAATAAGTGATGTTTATATCTCCACCGGAAGGCATTTCGTAATACGGACGATTTCCACCAGTATCATCACCCAGGCCGGTGATGTCTGTATCAAGATTAAACCCGGTAAGAGCATTTGCCGTGGTTATGCTTAAATCCGCCTCATCGATGTCTTCCCACTTAAACCCGGAGCTGCTTGTCGGATCAACAACTCTTTCTTTGAAAGCAATCGTCACACCATTATTATCTTTCACTGCATACTGGTTTTTATTAACACGCTCGTAGTTAGATGGGATCTCGCTTCCTTCGGGGTTGTTGTATCCGATCATATTTCCTTTTGCATCAACTTCTACGAAAGCGTAAGTATCATCTTTGTTGCGGACATACTTGAAGTATTTAACAGAGCCGTCATCATAGGTGACCTTATATACATCTTTCAGATTTGGAACCGCTTCGTAGTTTTCCGGGATATCCGGATTGACGTCTTCCCAAGACCACTCCCCTGTTGCCTCGCTTTTGACGTGGCGCTTATAACCTGTAATGTATCCGTCATTGTCAACGACCATGTACAGGTCTTTTTCACCTGGTACCGGGATGTAGTTGTTTGGAACACCTTCGGAGAGCTTCCAGTTTGTGTTTACTTCCTCCTCGGCTTCGCCAATACTGTTCCACCAGAAATTACCGGTCAATCCGCCCATATACGAATCAGGGCGCGTCCCCGGTGTTTTGAGTTTATATATCCATGATCCGGCAAATGCCAGCGCGAGAACTGTAAACAACACAAGCAGTTTTCTCATGCAAATCCACCTTTCTTATTTTATCATATATAATAATATTTGTTTTGAAGCGTCTTTTTTGGATATACACAACAAAAAACACTGCCCGCATTTCTGCAGGCAGTGTATGGCATTATGACGGAAAGATCCGTTACAAAGTGAACACGAATCGAGGCATAATTGAGACAATTCTCAACAAGCTATCATGTTCAATCCTCCTTATCCGCACAAGCTGCTCATCAGTTCTTTGGCAAAGTCTGTGGCAGGCTCCGCGGGCTCATCTTTCTTTTCAGGCTCAGGCTGATCAAAATCCACGACGTTCAGCTGAACTCTGCAGCTACCACGGAACTCGTTAAGCTGAAGAGTACCATACAGCTCAAAACTCGGATTTTTGGAGTCTACTTTGTTCGCCATGTTGAACGCAACAGCCTCGTAATTTCCGAGCGTGAGTTTCAGATGTTCTTTTCCGGTTCCCATGAAACGGATATCCTTAGTGGAAACGTTCGCCACGTATCGCAGGATCGGGGCAGGATTCCCTTCACCATACGGTGCAAACTTCCGCGTACCGTCATAAACGTCGAACAAGTCGTAAGGCTTCCCTTCCGGGTCATCCGGATTTACCAGGTCGAAGTCGTAGACCTTTTCTTTCACAGGAGCGTACTCTGTTAAGCTGTTAATGATATCCGTGAACTCTGAAAGACGTTCAAACGGGATCGTAACACCAGCCGCGGATTCATGTCCGCCGTAACGGACAAGCATCCCGGGAGCTACAACATCCAGCTTATCAAGGATGTTTTTGAGATGTACGATGCCGTTGCAGGACCTTGCCGAACCAGTGATCTGCCCGTCAGCAACAGGGCCGAACACGAAGACGGGCTTCTCGTATTTTTCTACAAGATGTCCGGCAACAATGCCAGCAATCCCGCCGGGGATACAGTTATCCTGTACCACGATAACCTTGTCTTCGGGCCTGGTGATTTTCAGATTGCGAAGGACTTCTCTGGTCAGGTTCTTGCGCTCATTGTTCAGAACCTGCAGCCTTGCCCCGATGGGTTCGGTATCTTCTGCTGTAGCAAGCTCTTCAACAAAAGCCGCATTCAGTTCTCCAAGGCGCCCAACGGCGTTGATAGCCGGAGCGATCTTGTAAGCGATATCGCCTTCATTCAGGGAAGGCTTTTCGCTGTCCATAAGACAGTAGCAGATTGTCTTCCAATGATCAGGAATAGACTTCATTCCTTCCTTTACGATCACACGGTTTTCATACAACATAGGAACGATATCCGCAACAGTTGCGAGGGCAGCCATAAATAGGAATTCATGCATAGCCTCCGCTACTGCCCAACTGGGGACAACGGACGCAACCCACTTTTCACAGAACATCGCCCTGGCCAGCCGATAAGACAACCCCGCAGCGCAGTAATTATCGAATTCACCGCCGGCAATCGCATGCGGGTTCACGATAATATCGGCTCCTGGTAGAATGTTTCCGGGCTGGTGATGGTCAACAACGTACACTTCGCAGTTGTTATCTTTTGCCATTTGAATCGCTTCATACTGAACAATACCGTTGTCCAGCAGGAGAACAACACAGTCATGCAGTTTTTCCGCGTGGGAAACTGAAAATCCGTATCCCTCCGTCTCACGATCAGGAACATCAATAGACACAACAGATGCCGGTTTGCCACTCACGCTTTCAGCAAACCTGCCAAGAAAGCGAAGTGCTTTCATCATGATGATAATCGACATGATTCCGTCAACGTCGTAATCGCCAAAAAGCACGATTTTTCTCTTTCCTACAAGACGCTCAGTCAGGGCGGAGGCCAGTTCATTGAGGTTTGCAATACGAGGCAACGGTGTCTCCATATCCTCGTACCGATCCAACTCATACATTGCTCCGGGTATTGTTGCCTGGCGTTCTGCAAGAGTCTTGAAAACAGATTTAACCCATCCCATAAAAATCTCTCCTTTCAATAATAAAAGGAAAGACGACATTATCAGTTGAGTGACTGAAAAGCGTCTTTCCTATTCTATGCCTTAATTTTACTTTTATTACTTTTGAGGGAACATGAAACAGATCTTGTCGCCTTTTTCCGAATCAAACCCCAGTCCACTGTAGTCAAAGTATTCTCTTTGCCGAAGCTCACCTGTGTGGTCGATAGTTATGGCGGACTGTTCCTTGATCTCCAGTATATACTCCCTGCCGGATTTGTCAGTTTTATTTCCGAATTCGTCTGCGAACAGTAAATCACCGAAATCTGTGAAACCATAGATCATACCGATCACTTCGCCATATTGTTGTGACTGCAGCGATACAGCGACAGGCTTACCGCTCTTAATACTGGTATATACTTTTGTCAGGTTTTCAAATTCGGACGTTGTTTTTCCAAATCGGCCCAGGTCAGTCTTATCAAATTTTGGCATGATAGCTTCTGTAATTGTCGCCGGTATTTCAAGATCAAACGTATCCTGCTTTACAACACTCTTGCAGCAGATAAATGAGTGCTCTTTGGGAAGAATGATATCGAATATATCAGAAATAATGCCAGTCTCGACATAATATTTTCTTCCGAAGAAGTCCAGCATATGTATCGTTTCCAAAGGCGATGCATAAAGAACAACTTCGATATCCTCGTTTTCTGATTCTATGCGCCATGCATCCTCTTTTTCTTTGTGGCTCAGAGGCGTATGGAATTGACCGTCCAGTTTATATGCGTAAACTGTCCCAGGGAACTGTGCCCAGCCGTTGAAATTCTTAAAACGGTATCCTCGAATAGTAGGGATTACTGTACCGGCACTTCTTGAATGAAGATTGTCAGCCCACATGATAATATCGTGAAGCTTAAATGGAGAATTGACACTCAAATTATTCTTTTTAAGAAGGTCGTTTACTGCAGTATCGAGCTGATTCCCTTTTTGCCCTGGACGCGATTCAAACATATACACTTCTGCATAGTCACAAACGCCGTCAAGGTCTGTGTCAGGATCCCTTGGGTCTGTCGCGTATTTCAGTTCTTCGCCATTCGTAAGCCCGTCATTGTCAAAGTCCTCATTCTGATGATCCCGGACGTATTCGAGCATATTTCGAATGCCGGTTTCATCCGGTTTAATCAGAAAACTGTTTTCTTTTACAACGGCGACTGTTTCCTCGGGCTTATACAGCATAGCCGGCACATGGATTGCAAGCACAAGCAACCCAAGCAGCACAATCAATGTTCCGATAGTGATCAGGACATATCTGCCGAACGATCTTGCGGAACCCCTTTTCCCATAGTTGGGTATTTTATTCTTTTTCTTTTCTTTCAACAAAGCGTCCATTGAACGACCTCCTGCAAGGTTCTTACAATAATATTATTCATCTTTTTGGGGGCTTTTGGCGTGTTTTAATAAAAAAATGCCGTCCTTTTTTATCAGGACGGCAGTCGATATAAGCGATCACGCTCTTTTAGGGATAACCATAGGGTCCCCCATACCGGTCAGCAGCTTCGGCAACAGAGTAACACGTTTCGTGTTGTCAATGTTCCTGGCGCACTTGGAAATGCTGTTTCCTCCTGCTCCAGATCCTTTTGCCGCAATAATGGTACACCTTTTCTTCGCCCTCGTAACAGCTGTGTAGAGAAGATTCCTGCGCAGCATAACAGATGGATGCTCAGGCAGAAGAATGATCGCATGCTCAAATTCGCTTCCCTGCGACTTATGGATACTGATACAGTATCCAAGGGACAAGTCTTGCAGGTTTTGCCTCTGGAGATACACGGTTTTATCTGAGATCAGTATTTCAATCTTTCCTTCACTGATCTGTTTGATCACACCGATATCCCCATTAAAGTAACAATCCTCATAGTTGTTTTGAGTAGTGATTACTTTATCTCCCTCCCTGAATTCGGTATTGCCGTACTTCAGGGCTTTCATTCCGGGTTTCCTCGGGTTGATCATTTGCTGCAGGATGTTGTTCGCAGCAGATATGCTTGCGTCTCCTTTGTGGGAAGTCGCAAGGATTTGCACACCATATATCTGATCATCGGTGGCAGACAGCGCTTCTTTTGCAACGTCTGCCATAACATCCAGTATGGTTTTATCATCTGGCTCTTCAAGGACAACGAAAGTTCCGTCCTGTTTGAGGTCAGATTCGCCACGGTTGATTTTATTGGCGTTTGTGATGATGGCACTTTCACCGGATTGCCTGTACACTGTCTGCAGGCGGCAAACAGGAATTACAGCACTCTGGATAAGATCCTTCAAAACATTACCAGCACCGACAGACGGCAACTGGTCAATATCGCCAACAAACAAAACGAGGCTTTTTTCGGAGATCGCCATCAAAAGCCATGCGGTCATTTCAGAATCGAGCATGGAGCTTTCATCTATGATCACAAAGTCACCAGCGATCTGAGATTTGCCACGCTGGTTTCGACCGATGCCAACCAAACGGTGGACCGTCATAGCCTCATGACCGGTTGCCTCTGTCATTCTCTGGGCAGCTCGGCCTGTAGGACTGGACATAACGACTTCACTTAATGGGTATTTTTTCTGGAACACTTTGCGGATCCCGTTAAGCACAGTCGTTTTTCCTGTGCCGGGGCCTCCTGTCAACACAGCCAGGCCGGTGCATCGAAGGAGCTTGAAAGCGTCTTTTTGCGCGTCCGCATAGGTTATGCCTTCCTGCTTCTGGATTTCATCAATGGCTTGGTTCAGCTCATCGGAGGAGAACAGTTCCCTGCGATTATCCAGAAGTTTACGGATCCTTTCAGCGATCATTTCTTCGCTGTGGAGGGTGTTTCCGAAAGACGCATATCCGCCGCGAGACACGATGTAATTGTTGTGCATCATTGCTTTCTCGATACGGAACTCACTGAGAGCTATTCCGTCCACCTGATAGACGGTTTCCTGTATTTCCATTTTAAACTGGTCAAAGGGAATACAGGTAGAGCCGTTCTTTTCAGCCTTATCCAGAATCGAGACGCCAAGAGCGCCAACCACATCATCGTCACTGCACTGCATATTCAGCTTTTTGGTAACAGCCGCTGCATTCACATAAGTCATGCCAAGCTCACGTACGCAAACCTCCCGTGGCGTTTTACGGAACAGCGACATTGCAAAGTCCATCTTATCAAGGATAAACTTGTTGCAAAGATAATACTGCACCTTGCCATCCGGCGTAAGGTTTGCGATCATTTCACGGAAAACGCGCTGCATTCGCGGAAGACGGATTTTTTTATTGAACAGATTTTGTTCATCCGCGGCGGCATCCGGAATCATCCGGGTAGTGATGTCAAAGAGGTCTTTTCCTTCAGATATGAGAGCAAGCAGCTTTTTAACCGTGAAAAAAGAAAGCCGGACACTATTGGACTCAATGGAAAGCAGATAACCTTCAATAAGGTTCTGGTCGAATCCAACAGACGTTTCCTCAAAGGTATCAATAGTCCACAGGTCTTTTCCTTTTTCTGGCGGCAGAACATTGGCAACAAACGGCGTTCCGTCACAGTATGAAGAAAGGACACCCTTAATCTTCATAAGGGCATCCCCGGCTCGGACACTGAGCAGACTGTAGCCATCCCGCTCATTTCTTGTGATTGTTTTTATGATGGTTCCCCTTATTTTTCCCATCATTATTCCTCCTTATCAGATATTTCAAAACAGAATCCTGGATTTCTCTGGCATCTTGCAACGCCATAACTATATGCATCGTGTCAAATTGAAAATCCTGATCAGGGACAGGATGCCCTCTCAAAACAAAAGCCATTTCTTCTTTCAGACGCCTTCTGTATTCATCAACCTTCTCTTTTGCTTTTCTCAAAATAAGATCGCAGTAACCCTCCTCGTCCTGCAGACGAAGATTGTTAAGAGGGTTGATGGTACGCTTTTCTTTTGTTTCTGGATCTTCAACATCAACGTAGTCATCATACAGTCCAAGAAATCTTATCTGTTTTTCGCTGAATGACGGAGGAACAGGAATCCTTTTGAAACCTTCTTCTCCATCAGAGACCTGACTTTCGTCGAGTCCGCAAATTTCAGCAACCTCTTTCATTGCCTCATACGACTTCGGGTTATCGTTAAGATCCCAGCCGTGGTGAAGCATGACAGCATCAATAACAGTTCCTCCGCGAGCGCATGCGAAACAGTAGAACAGCTTTTTAGACGTGTTCAGCTGGCAATTCCCGAACTTATGGTCATTATGATCCGGGAAAGGGCAAAGCATCTGAATTCTGTCTCCATTCCGCCGGCCCAATCTGATACCAAGAGACCGGCATACCATTTCAGCATCGCAGCAGGCTAAGACACGGTCTCTTTGAATTCCCATACGTCATTCCTCCTTTTTCATTTATCTATAGCGTCTGAATAATCCTGTACCATTATCATGTTTTTTTTATTTTTTTGGTAAAGAGAAACACATAATTTTCGGATGAAGATTTAACGGCCGATTCTTTTGCTACCCCCCGTAGCATTTAAGCAATCCAGTAAAAAACTCCCCTGCCGAAACAGAGGAGTATACAAGTCGTCCGAAGGTTTACTCGATGGTTTCAAGAACCTCGTCAAGATTCTCAGCGGGCTTGCTTTCGGTTGCTTCCAGACTTTCTTCCGAAACGCCCTGATCTTTGGAAATATGGCTGAGATCTTCTTCAGCGGTAGAACGAACAACAGCACGGACACGCCTGCGGCGGTTCGGGTTGCGCCTGCGGGCAGGAGCGGGTACATCCAGCGCTTTCATTTCACCGTCTTCGTCTTCATACATGAGCGCAAAGCATTTCCACTCATTGATTTCTTTGCCGGTGCGCTTATCAAGCCTCTGGCGGATCTGGCAAACTGCCCCGATCCGTTTACCGCTTTCAAACTTTTCCTGATTACGGCTGAATGCCGCGAGCAGCGGACCTCCGATATTGAAAGTCGGATGCGCGCTGATGTCCTTGCCCTCGAAGCGAGTGCGAACGACAACGTTAAGCAGGGTAAAGTAATCGTTGACCTTGTAGATGTTTTTCAGATTTCCGATAAACAGCCCTTCGTTCCGGTCTGCTTCGAAATCACCCAGTCCGGACAGACCGCCCGGGGAGGCTTTCTCCGCGCTTACGCCATAGAAGAAACTGCCACGAACCATTTCAGCCTGATAGGTACGCAGCTGTGCCTTGACCTCCAGATGATCGCCCACTTCAATGCCTGCCAGCTTTTTGCGGGCGCGTTCGTTATCGCCCCAGTAGATAGTTACAAGCCCTGAAGACTTATAATCTGTGAGTTCGGTGGGCGGCGTCGTGATAACAATCGCGTTCTGTACGCGGTTTTCGGAGTCCAGTTCCTGGCTGATAGAACGGACAACACCCCTGAAATAGATCTGGTTGGTATCCTTTTTGCTGCCATTGGTTTCTTTGGTTTCTTCTGCGGTTGCGTTTTCAGCAACACTTACATTTTCCTCAACTGTGGTAACCTGTTCCTGGTTTTCCATAAAAATATCCTCCTTCTGTAATATTGGGTTGGCAGGCTTCATAAGTAATAATATGTGGTTTGCTTCAAAAATTCCGTGAAATAAAAAAAATCCAGGCGGTTTCCCGCCCGGATGTATTCGTTTCCGCTCAAGCCGCAAGGTCAATAACCTTGAAATCGGTTCTTGCGGAGGCATACTTGCTGATCTCTTCCATGGTGTCAGTGTGATTGACACCGGAAAGAATCACATTGGCAAACCTCGAAGCGTACTCGCTGCTCGTGATGAGATTGAGGATACGCGCCAGGTTGTCAGCATCCAGACAATCGATATTGTCCAGAATGACGAAGTTCAGCCCGACGATTTTGTTGATCAGAGTCGTCAGAATGAGATGTGAGAGGAACCGTTCGCCGGTGCTCATATCCTTGACCGGAATCATCTCCGGAGCTCCGGTTTTCTTTCCATAGAGGGTCATGCCGGTTTCCGTGATACGGAACTCGTATTCGCTTCCACAGGAAAGATCCGTAGCGGTAGCGTTCATCTGCTTGTTCAGAAGGCCGCATACCTTTTCAAGGATATAGTTATATGCTTCACCTTTGGGGGCGAGCCGCTTGCGAAGGGATTCAACCACATCACGTTCAGCACGGACGAGCTTAATTTCTTCTCGCAGCTTGCGAGCTTCTTCCGCACGGCCAGCATTGCTGATTTCTTCGGAGACCTTTTTCAGCTCTGCACGAAGCTCTTCTTCATTTCCGGTTTTAGCTTCGGGCTTGGTCGGGATTTCGACCTTGGCCTCGGTAAGCTGCCTGAGACGCTCCTCAAGCCGGACAAATTCAAGCCCTTCTTTTTCTTTCGCTCGGAGTTCCTGAACCTGCTTCTCCGAAGCTGCCAGAGATGCTTTCAGGACTTCCTGACGATGCTGGCGGCTCTCGAGCATTTTCTGGTTATCCGAGATGGTCTTTTCAAGACCGGGCCGGGCAGAATTCTTGTCTGTGGTACAGACAATTTCTCTGCTGACCGGGCAGACCGATGAAGAAAGGCGGCCAAGAATTTCCTGGCTTGTTGCCACATTTTCAGTCAGAACTGCAATGAGCTTGGCTTCTTCTGTCAACTGTTCATTGATTTTGTTTACGCGACGAATCGCGGCATCAATGTCGTTGGCAGTAACGGCTTCCGGTTTGGAAGCAAGCTTTCCGCGGAGTTCCTTGATTTCAGCGGAGCGCTTTTCATAGCGCTCTCTGTCAACTTCATACTGCCTCAAGGCATTTTCGTAGTCCTGACACTCCTTGAGGGCAGCAATCAGCTGATCCTGACGCTTTTTCAGATGCTCCACAGGGATTTTGCTGACAGAGGAATAAAGAACCTCGGAGGTTTTTTCCCCGGCCTCGATTTTTTTGTTGAGTTCGGTGAACATACCGCTGAACACCTTATACAGGGCAGCGATAACACTGAAATCAACATCCGTCCCTGAGTAGTTGGCCCTGAACAGCTTTTCTTCTTCAGGGGAGACTTTCAGACCCGCAAGCAGGTCATCTACGGTCGCACCTTTCGGAAGGACATTGCCGATCAGTTTCGAGAACTCTTCCGGTTTGAGATCCAGGCAATACTGCCCGTCACGGAACAGAATTTCCGCGATATCCGGCGACAGCTTCATAGCTTTTCCGCGCACTTCGGCGCAGTCTTTCTTGGTGAGGGCTTTGCCGTTCAGCCGATGGGTGACTTTCTTATCATCGATCTGTGTCGTGATTTCAGTGCCGTCATCGAAATGAACAGCAGCGCCAGCCACTTTGGAAGATGTGTTGATACAGTTCTCGGGAACGGCACCAAACATTGCAGCGCGGAGAGCATGAAGAACAGTGCTCTTTCCGGAAGCGTTTTTACCAGCGAACACCGTGTAGGGAGCGATCTCAATATCGACTCTCTTTTCGGTTCCGCGGAAGCCTGCGAGTGAAATCCTATCAATCGTACTCATAATGATTCCTCCTTCTTATGCGTCAAAAGTATTCGCTCCAAGCTTGCGGAACTTTTTCATTTCTTTAAGATCCGCAGACCCGGTATACTTCAGCGCGTTTTCTTCGAATTTTTTCATATCAACAATGGAGAGATCAACTTCATCACTCATCCAGGAGGAAGAATAATGGTTGAACTCGATTTTCCCGGAAGATGTTTTGAATACCGTTGCGGTCTGGCAGTGGTTATGCCCAGCCCAGTAATACGCATACTCAATGTACGGGATCAGTCGCCTTCCCTGAAAACGGGTCTCAAGGTTATTACGCATAGCCTCGTACAGCACACGCATGGCGACGATATCATAAGAAGAATTATGATAGTCGAGTTCGCCTTTGCTCAGGTAATCGACCCGGGACTGCAGCTGCAGGAACTCAATCAGTTTATCGAGCTTCTTGCTTTCAGCATCCGGGAACATATATCTGGCGGCCGCGCACGTATCAATCACATCAGCCGGTTCAAATGTATCCCCGCATCTTTCATACATGCGGGTCATCATCTTTACATCGAAGGGCGCGTTGTGCGCCACAACGATGTAATGACCGAAAAAGTCCCGAATCTTTTTATGAACTTCCGCCCAGGAAGGCTTGTCAGCCAACATTTCGTTGGTGATTCCTGTGAGCTCCTCGACATCCTGCGGGACAGGAATGGAAGGCTTTACATAAATCTCCATGTCGTCAACCAGGCGAAGACCCAGATCCGGTTCGACAAGATACTTATGAGCCGACACTTCTGTCGGCTCATCGAGAATCTTTTCGTTCGTCAGAGGGTCTTTCCTGCCGTCAACACCGGTTGTCTCAGTATCGAAAAACACCATGACAATACCAGGAGTATGATAAAGCCCCAGCTTTTCAGCCTCCCTGAAACACGCGGAGGCGGAGCTGTTACGGCAGTTAATGGAATATTTACGTTTTACGGGACCGGGATTACTCATATAAATTCCTCCTTACTTTACTCCGACAAAGAAATTCCCTGTCGGATAGAACCGAATCAACTGTTCTTTATTGAGATAAGAAATCAGGCATTTCCAATTCGGAATCTTCTCCGTCTGGAACGGCCTGAACTTTACAAACATTTGCAGGGCTTTGCCTGCGGCGACGTTTTTTGCCTTTAGCAAATCGATCATGTCGCGGAAGAGTTTTCCGTTGAACTCACAATTTGAAAGGCCGTAGAAAGGAGAGTTCAACATACCTTCATACTCCTGAGCGGTAAACTCAAGCTTGGAGGCAGCCAATCTTTCTTCCCGGTATTCGTCGACAGGGTCCTGCTTTGCAGGTTTGGGATTTTCGGCAGGCGCCGCTTCAGCAGCTGGCGCGGTAGGCACTGCGGTGTGAACAGTCATTTCTCCTACTTTTTCAGTAGTAGACACTGCAGGAGAGCCGTTCACAGGCGCAGGAGCCTCTGCATTAAACCATGTAGGCGTACTGCTGTCAGCAGACTGTTTTGGAGCGGTAGCAGCAGGCGCAGGGACAGTTGTCTGTTTTGCATCTTCGCGCTTGGGCAGGCCGATTTCATCGGACGAAGAGTATAACTGATCGATTCCGTTGAATTCGTCCAGGTTTAACGCGAGATATCTGATTATCGCACGATCAAAAGCCCTGTTTTCCGCAGTGTTCGTGGGGTGTTTAAAGCTGATCTCCGTACTGCAGTTATCACCAGAAGCTTCGCCCAATGCCTCAACATGGATGTTGCCCATTTTCAGGGAGCACTTTACGATGATACCGTTTTTAACCCCAGGGTATGGTTCACACTGCATCGTGCATCCTTTGGGCATCAAATTTTTCTCGTACCAGTGGAGCAGGGAACTATGGGTCACACAAAGTTCATCGTGTTCCCCAATCTGTTTTCCTTTTTCATCGAAATCTGGCACGGTAATATGATAAGTTTCAAGGCAGACTTTATCCGTGATTAACGGATTGTCAGACTTGAATTCTACCGGAGTGGTCACCTGCCACTCCGGTTTATACGTGGAAAAACCCATAGCACTGAACCTCCTTATACTGCAGCCGGAACAGCTGTTTTGATGATGATTTTCTCATAGTCTTCCGTCGGGAACACTGCCATCAGCGCGGAAGTGCGGAGCTCTTCCCTCTGGTTTTCAGAGAGATCCAGATCCTCATTGCTTGCCGCGAACAGAACAGCGTACACCGTATCGAACAAACGCTGAACAGGGGGCAGTTTGGAAGCAAGATCCTCGACGATCTTTTCCTCCAGATCCTGCGAGATTATGACTCCTGCATGTTTCTGGAGCTTCATCGCCTTGAAAGCAATACGGAGAGCATCCTTCGTAGGCGCATCTCCCATGAAGGAAATCTTTCCGATTTTTTCAGGGACGGTCTTGAAGGTGGCGAACAGATTCGCATTGATCTTGCCCACCAGGTCATCGATGTCGGTCTTCCCGAAGTGCCTGGTGAGTTCATATTTTTTCTCCTGCTCGCATTCGGGCAGGCGGAGAGCGATTTCCGTTGTCTCTTCCCCGGTTCTCTCAAGAATCAGGTACTTGGCGATTCGCAGAGAAGACCTTCCAGTGTCCGATGTGTTAACACGGAAGCACGGGATAACCTTTTCAGGAACACCGAGACGCTGGGAAAACTCTTCGGCAACTTCTTCGAAGCAGACATCCGCTTCGGTGATGAAGTGCGAAACCCTCCAGCTGTGGAGGCTGGGATTTCCCATCATTTTCATTCTGTGTATCACTTCCAGGACGGACTTCTGCTCAATCGGAACATACTTTCCGCTCCGGAAAGAGAATACTTTTTTAATGCTGTTGTCCACATGATCTTTCAACATAACAACCGTCATGTTGAAGACCTTATCCGGTGCGGTCCGGAAACGTTTGGAATACGCTTCTTTCTGGCTGTTGCCGTTTTCTTCGACTTTCAACTTGCCGGTTTCAGGATCTTCGTAAACCCTTGCATACTGATTCTTTGCAAGATCGCAAAGAAGTTCCATCAGCAGGGGGCTCTTATAATTGGTTCCTTTGCCATTCAGGCCAAGGCGGACCTGCATGTCGTTGATCGCTTCGATGGAAACAGGGAGGATGTGCTTATCTGGATCGATGAAATACACGCCTACCCCGATGCCTTCCTTACGAAGCTCCGCAGACATGGACGCGAAGAGATCTTCCGGAATGGGAAGCCGGTCATAATTCCTGTACATACAGGTTTTTGTTGCAGCAGGGACGATAACTCCACAGTAATCATTAGGAGTCGTCTCATCAAGGACAAGGAAACGGAGCTGATCCGGCTTGATGACCCGATACTCACGATCCTTATCGATGTTTGTCAGAACCTCTTCCAGTTCTTCGGCAGTTGTTCCTTCAAGAACACTGCCATCTACTAAATCAAGATACTTTTCCATAAAATTTTCCTCCTTAAATAAATAAAAATAAAGCACTGAACAAGCAGCACTTCTTTCACATTGTTACGGGTAATGCGGTTTAATACCTTTCAAGAAGTCTCTCGAAAGGAGTAAGCCTTTCACCACTCTTAAAACGCGGGTCATTCTTGTATTGATTTTCCCACGTATAGTATTTAGCCTGCCGACGTGCATCGTCAGACCATGGAACGGGGATATCCCAGTCATCCGATCCTGCTCGCTTGCCGTTGAGAATATCATTGGCGACAGCCGCAACGGATTCAAGGATTCCACTGGATCGGACCAAATCCAGCAATTCCGCTGCAAAACGGAAAGCTGCCGAATTTGTAAACGCATACGAATAGCCCTGGTTCATAAAGCATTCCTCCTTATTTAATTTGACTAAATTGAGCGTCTTACAAGGTTCTGATAATAAATTACTTTTTTTCTTTTTTGGCAAACAAAAAACAGTGCCGGGGTTCGGCACTGCTTGAGCTGATATTTCGATCAATCAGCTGGCATTGAGCAGGGACACTTTGCTGTTAAGATTTCCGACAAGGACCTGACTCAAAGCCTGGGAATAGTTTGCGCGAATAGTCCATTTGCTGTTCTGCCCTACCGCTACGACGACCTTGGTTTTATCATATGCTTCCCAGTCAACGATCATGATCTTCAAAGTCGGGTCATTGCAGATGAAATCATCCATCAGCCGGAGCCAAGGTCCAAGCTCGCGGAAGCGGAGGCGAACCGGACGGCCTTCGATCCTCTCGATTTTTTCCTTGGGATCCAGATTGATTTTGCTCTCCTTATCAACTACCAGAGGAACACACTTTTGCTCCCCGTCATACCGGTAGTAAATGCAGAAATAACGGAACATATCTTTACATTCCAGCAGGTTTTTGGTGAACGCTTCGTAACGGTTTTTCATCATTTTTACCACTCTCTTTCCACTCTATACGTTGCCACCTATATCTCGTGCGTCCATCGGATTTTGACACATTATCTTGTGTCGCTTTTATTATGAGTATTAAATTTTTAATTTGTCAATAGTTTTTGTGGTAATTTCTTGTAATTTATTCACTTTTTTTGATCAATTTGTATTTTAAAACGCACTTTCAGCGAAAATGCGTTTTAATGACCAATTTGAATATTGGTTTGTGTATTATCTCAATACGCTTTTTGAGAAGATAGAAATTCTACTCCCAATAACTGGAGTCTGTTCCATCCGGGGTGTCAAATCCAACCCCATCATCCGCATCCATTCCTTTGTCATGGAACCTATATACCTTGAATATGACAGGACCTGTCCATCCGGAAGGAGGGTAGACTGTCTGAATGGGGTTTGGGGATATACATACTTCGCCACCCATCTGGACAATTTTATCATCACCGATATATATACACCAGTGGCATTGTTGTTTCCCGGTTGGCTCATTAAACATATAACCAATTCCCTGGCAAGCCTCGGACAGGGATTCGTTCTCCTGCCGTTCGACAGCCGCTTGTTGTTTTTCATGTCCTTACTCCCACATCTCCGAGTCACTACCGTCAGAATAATCATGACCTATGCCGTCTTCAGGATCCATTCCTTTGTCATAGAATCTATAAACCTGGTGAATAACTGGGCCTGTCCACCCAATAGGTGGGTTCACTGTTTGTCCAGGGTTCGGAGAAATACAAACTTCTCCGCCCATTTGTACTATTTTTCCATCCCCAATATATATGCACCAATGGCATTCCTGCTTTCCTGACGGTTTTTCAAACTGACCTGATGTACCAGGGCAAGCTTCGTCAAGCGTTTCATCTTCTTCTCTCTCAATAGCGGCAAGCGTTGTCAACTCGTCCAGCATATGCGGGAACCAGTTCGGGTCAGTCCATACCAGAACATCCCCGGGGATCAGTTCCGGAAGAGCGTCATATCCGGACACGCCCCACACATAGTAATCGCTCTGAGCCATGGATGGTTCCATTGCACAATACGTAGTTATCACATCCGCCAATGTCATTTCTGGAGGAGGCGCATATGTGTATTCCATTGTACAAGCACCAGTTTTACTGTCGTATGTACCGCTTTTCATATGGGCATCTATGCACCTGGATCCAGCAGGCAACGCGGAATCACCTACATTAGTGTTTGGGTAGCCTTTCCATGAACCGTTTGTAAGCGTACACCATGCGCCAGAATCATTGTGACCATGCTTTGTTCCAGTTAAAGAGAACTTAATCTTCGGCGGGTGCATTTTTTCCCATATTTCTTCGCAAGAAATACGTCTCTCAAAATCGACTCTTCTTATCAGATGTGAATAATCCAGTTTGTTTTTTGCATCCGGAAATCCGTGTAGACCATCAAATTGGAAGCAAGAACTGATGAAGTGATAGCAACTTTTCAGCTTGTTCCACGCATTAACTCCTTTATACTCACCCGTTCCGACTCCATCCGTTGCGATATAACCGGCTTTATTATCCGGGCCGAGCGTCCTTGGGAGCTGAGGCCATTGTATAATATCTGCCGGGATATAATATCCATCGCCAAAGGCACGTCTTGCCTCAAGCAGAATTTTTTGTTTAATAGAGTTATGTCTTACGAGCTGTATATTTTTTACTGCTTTTTCTTCATCCGTAAGGTAGCTTTCTTCATAAGCCTTTTTTTCAAGCTCATCGAAATATTGCTGATAATCTGTTCTTGCTGTCACACGGCCATTGAACGGTTCATTAGCCAGGCATAGTGTGGTTGCGGATTTTGTTTTTGTGGTTAAAGTATTGAACACAGGCATTTTGCATTTGGCTGTTACAGAGATTGTTACGATCTGATCCATGAAAGCAGGACCATCGTAATCAACATAGTGATAACCAAGCTGCTCCTGTGTTAATTGAAAATCTTCGATCCCTTCATATTGAGGTTTTGATATGTCGGCAGAGTGGGGTTTACCTTCACCATCGGTATAACTTTTTGACGAAACCATATTTGCGGTAGAGAACATATTAAGCAGACGATTGTCCCAGACAGGAGTTTTGACGCCGCGATGTTCTCCATTTATACCTTCGCCTTTTCCCCATACCCTCGTTGCACGGGTCTGCAGGAAAGCAAGCTCGTCTGAATCAAGATAATCTCCGCTGTACTCTCCGACACTTGTCGGGCCATCAACACTAAAGGAAACAAGCTCTACACCGTTGTTGTATTCCGCATTTGCCTTATATAGCTTTTCTGCCATTATATTCAGGGCATCCTGATAAACATCCATGTCATTTTGGGCAAACGCACAAGAGCCATCGACAATTATATCTGCGATGACTTGCGCTTGTATTTCGGAGTTCAACTGCCCGAAGAACACACAGGTATAAATAACCAGCGTGATTGTCATGATTGAAATCAAAACAGTCATGAGCTCACTGCCCATGCCGTTTGAAAACCATCCGCGCTTTTTCTTTCCTTTCATAGCATATCACTCTCTACTTATGTATCAATGGACTTCGTCAGTCCATTTGGAGTGTTCGATCATCATGGCGACTTTTCTGGCATGAACGCCAGACTGTATCCCCAAAACAGGTTTCAGGTCTTTTTCTGCTGTAACCATTAAGACATTCCCCTTGATCCATGCAATTTCTTTCGGATCTATCGAGACATCAATCCCGTCTCCTGCGAAATGAGCGTCTTTCCATGCCTGGGCGTTTGCCTCCGCACTTTCGTAGTCATATGATATGACTGCCTCACGGCCGCACGAGTAAGCTGCATAGATAAGCTCCTGTTCACACATGGCAATCTGGAAAATGTTAACGATGAACATAATGATAGCCATAATAAAGGGGAGCACGATTGCGGCGCCCAAAAATTCGCCCGCGCCAGACCTGAAGAACTTTCTGAGTTTTTCCATCTGTTTATCCCCTTTATTTTTTCTTCAGAGCCGGTTCGTTCTCAACCATCATAGTCAGTGTACAAGTGTTTTCTTTTGCAATGATTGTGTTTGCAAACGGAATCAGTTCCGGGACAGGCTGGCTTACTTCAATCGTAAACAAGTATCCTATTTCCCATTCCTTTGGGACGGTCATTTCCATTTTGCAATCATCATGCGGGTACATGGCTTTAATGATTGCCGCGGCTCTTGATTCACCCAAACTTGGAGTTTGTGAAATCGCAGCAGCGCGGCCGGCACAGTAGGTTGCAACGGTCAGTTGCTCTTTGCGGATCGTCAGAGATGAAAATACGACGATTCCGATCATGAGTAAAAAGAGGAGAAAAATGGAAATAGCGAAACCAAGGATTTCGCCATTTCCATTTCGGAATGAAAAACGTTTCTTTTCAGTCATACGGATTCACCTGTTATATGCCGTAGATCAGGGTTGCAACAACAAACCCGAGAGTCAGGAAAGGAGCGAAAATGACTGTGTTGCCCTTTCCTTTTACTGTGCTTGGGGTGAACGTTTTGAGTGCAATCCACCCACTCATGATGCTGTTCTTTGTTGCTTCCGGGTCCTGAATAAATGAATAGATCATTACGCCGATAGTACCAACAGCAGCAGCAACACAGGTCTTCATCACTCCGGACAGCATAATGAGCATCATGATCAGTTTTGCGTCCCCTCCGCCTATGAAACCCTCATAGACGAAGAAAAGAAGCACAACAAGAGCAAGCCTGAGAAGAAACTCCCAGACACCGGCCACAAACGGGACGGACAAACTGATAAGCAGTATCGGATAGAAGGACTCGTTGTAGATTTTACCGCTTTTGATGTCCGTATATGTGGCTACCAGCAAAACAAGAAGACATGTAACAAAATATAAAATATTCATATTATTCTGAAGGAATGTTTGCGTTGGGGATAGTAACCTGCATGTTCTCCAGAGCGCCTGCTACGGTCCTGTACAGAGCATACATACCTGCAGCTGCAATGATAACACCCAGAATAATAATGGCTACCTGGATGAATTCCATGCCCTCGTTGTCATCAGAGAACCTTTTAAACCGAGCGATCAGCTTTTTCATTTTGTATCTCCTTTCTGATTACTTTAAGCAATCAAGTCCTTCGTTATAATAATATTTGTTTTTGAATTAAAAAATTGACATTGATCCAGTTAATTGTTTTATTAAAGGAAATGCCACGATAGCAATCAACGGGAAAAGCTTAAAAACTCCTATCGGGATCAGAATGGAAGTATTCAGCTTATTTGCGTTTTCTTCTGCACTGATCAGAGCCACTTTACGGGTTTCGGTTGCCTGTCTTTCTACAACGTCGTATATATTCAATCCTTTTTCATATCCGTTTATAAGGTACTGAACAAAGTCGGACAACATATCTACGTCATAAACCAAAGCAAGCTCTTGCAATGCGGTCTGCCAACTTACGGAGCCCATTTGCGTTTCAGCAATAGAAGAGATCAGTTCACGGGATATAAGTGTTTTGTCCAGTCGTTTTGCTGTAATCAGTATGGCGTCACTTACCGGGATATCTATATACAAAGCGGTTTGCAGAAGATCAAGAAAACGTGGCAACTCTTTTTCAATCCTTTTCCTGCAGGATTGTGCTTGTTTTTTGATCCTCGAAACATCTCCCTGGTACACAATTATACCTGCGAACAGAACCAGGAACGGAAGCAGCAGTCCTCCAGTTATCGATACAATAAACAGAATAAAGCCAAAGAATATCAGCAGTAATCCAATCATTTTTCGTGCTGCCAGTTTCTTCAAATTTGGATTTTTTATCTTCGCAACAATACAGTTCTTTTTGTAATCTTCATAATCAACACCAAAGGTTTTGAGTGTTTTTTCCGGCGGTTCCTTCGTAAAGGCATCATAGAGCTTTTCGTCCCATCTTGTGAAAAGCCATTCGTTATCCGGTCTTTTGATCCGGGAAGCGTTGTTTTCTATTTCATCTTTAATTACAGCAAATAGGACAACGAAAAAGAAGACGCTTATTCCTACAAGCATGGCTATTGTCTGAGCTGAACTGACGATCTGCATTTTATTCTCCTTTCGCGCTGTTGATTTTTTTTCGGATAACGATTGATCCAACGAGTGTCAATCCCAAGAGCGCAAACATAATAATCAGAGCAATCGGATCTTCTAACACAGGCTGCACATAGTTAGGCAGTCCGATGTACATAAATATGACAGCAAGGAAAGGAAAAATATCAAAGGCGTTTACCATGAAATCTGTTGATGAAAAAATGGAACGAATCTTTTTCTTGGTGACCAACCGGTCTTCTATATTTTGAGCGATAGACTCAACCACTTTTGCCTCGCTGCCACCAACAGCAGCCTGCATGGCAATCGCTGATGCCACGTCACGGGCGTCGTCATTATCCGCTTTTTCCGCAAAGGAGTAGAAAGCATCCTCTATACTGATTCCTACACGAATATCTGCGTCTATTTGCCGGAAACCTTCCCGAATTTCCTCCGCAACAAACTGGTTATTCATAACCTCTTTAATTGCCTGCTGAATGCTCAAACCAGCTTTCATACCGGCTGAAAAAGATTTCAGAGCGCGAACATACTTCTCTTCGTACTTCTTTTTGCGGAGGTCTATGATCGTACGGATCAGATAATCCGGCAATAGCACTGTAAAAATGGCAAGAAGCAAAGCAAACAGTTTATTCGGGAAAAAGATCCAAAACAGTATGCCAAAGACAAGCGGAGAAGCAAGCGTAAGGATCACGTAAGTCTTGATCGTGATCTTTGGCATATTGACCTGCAGCATATGCTGTCTTTTTTGAAGAAATCTGGTAATGATATCATCTTGCTCTTCTTCGAGAACAGACCGGTCATTGTAGACTTTCAGACAGAATATGCTCGCAATGCAAAGAGCAAATAATATCAGGAAGACATAGATAAAAGCAAACTCGCTCATTTCGCATCCTCCTCATCTGAATCGGTGAAGAATTCTTCGGAAATATCAATTCCCTTTAGCTTCATCTTTTCAATTATTTTTTTCGGTATATAGCCTGTGGCATAATGCTTCTCTTTTAATTCATCATAGAGGAAAATATCATTTAGTATTACGTTATACTCTTTGTCAAGTCCGGTAACTTCGGTTATATGCGTGATGACCCGTCGGCCATTACGGAGACGGGTGATCTGTACAAGAAGCTGGAGAGCTTCTGTAATCTGTATAGCCTGTGCCTGTTCTGAGAATGTCATTTGCCTGCTCATACCATACAGGATCGGAAGACGTGAAACAACAAGGTTTCGCGGGCTGTTGGCGTGAACCGTACTCATTGAACCCTCATGTCCTGTACTCATGGCTGTCATCATGTCCACGACAGTATGATCTCGAATTTCACCGACGATCAGTCTGTCAGGTCTCATACGAAGAGCATTTCGCACAAGATCCTGTATAGTAACGTCATTCAGCCGTTCTCCGTGTCCAGTTGCTGTACTGAGGCGGGCTTCCATTCGCCTTACATTCGGCTGGTGAAGATTAAGTTCACATGAGTCTTCTACGGTAATGATAAGTTCCCCTTCTGGGATATAATTGCTCAACATATTAAGGAGCGTTGTTTTACCGCCGCCTGTACCTCCAAGCACGATCAGTGAGCATCTGGCTTCTACGGATTTGGCCAGGAAATAAAGCATCTTATTATTCAACGATCCAAGTCGAAGGTAATCCTTGCCGGTCAAAGCGCTGTCAGAGAACTTACGGATCGTAAGCGTAGCGCCGTCCGGTGAAACAGGCGGGATTGTTGCATTAACACGGGAACCGTTTGGGAGGCGGGCGTCAACCATTGGAGACTGAATATTGATCGCACGGCCGACAGGCTGAACAATGCGGTTGATTATATTACGAAGATGATCTTCGTTCATAAACGAAGCGTTAACCTTCTCAATCAGGCCGTTTCGCTCTATAACGATGTTGTTGTATCTCTGGACGACGATTTCTGTGACTGTTGGATCCTGCATATAAGGAGTAATAACACCAAGACCGACGATGTTTGCCATAACGAGCCGTTCAATACGTTTTTTCGACTCATATTCTACGCCGTCGAGCTTCATGCAAAGGTCAACAACCGTTTTACGGATCTCAACGTTCAGCTCTTCAGGTATTTCAAGACTTGCCTTGGCAATTTCATCCCGATATTTTTCTGAAATTTTCTTCAGCAATGCCTGAACATGCGCCGCTTCGATTTCCGTAGTTCGCATGTCCTCGTTTTCAACTTTATTTTCTATTTCGCGCTTTTCTTCCTTCTCGCGGCGGAATATGTCTTTAAGTTGGGGCATAGTCTGTTCTCCTTATAAGCTGAATTGGGTTACACAGGCTCATTACTTGCGGCTAAACAAGCCTTTTTTCTTCTTCGGAGCCTGATCCGTCCCCTTGTTTCCAAGGAGATAAAGAACCACATTCCGGAGGTCTTCTGTGAAAGGATTGTTCGGCTTTAATACCAGCGGGGAAGCGTAGTTGTTCGCGTGAAGCACCGCGCTGTTTTCGTGGATACGGCCGATACACTCATATCCATCAAAATAGCTCTCGATCTCCCCTACCGACACACCGGCTTTACGCTTTGTGGTGACGTTATTGATGATGATCCGGAACTTGGTCATATCCATGCCCGTATGTTTGAGGGAACGAAGGACAGAGTCGTTACGGGTCGCGGTAGTAACATCCTGGGTGCAAACGAGGCAAACAGTATCGGAAGCTTCCAAAGCACAATAGGAACTGTCTGACGTATTATCTGCTGTATCACAGATTACGAAATCAAACCCGCCGTACTTGATAATGTTGTCCAGCATGACTTTGATTTCATTTGCCTCAATAAACTGTGCGTTCTCATGGAGCTGCGGGGCAAGAAGTACATACAGTCCGGTTTTGTCGTGATAAGGCTCGAGATAACGGAAAATCTGCTCTCTGGTAAAAGTGATATCGTCCGGGTTCGCGTGGTGAAGCAGCTGCTGGTGGATGTCTTCTGCCCAGATACCCATATCAACCAGCTTTTCGCCCTTAAAACCAAGGATCGTCCGGACGTCGCCGCTTTCAATGTTGTAGTCAACCAGGCATACCTTGTACTTATCCCTGCCATGATCCATCATGGAGAGATAAAGCGCGATATTGGCGCTGAGTGTGCTCTTTCCAACCCCGCCCTTCGCGGAATACACTGAAATAACCCTGGTCTTCGTTTCAGGCTCATGAAATTCGTGGGGCTTTTCTTCATAATCGCTGTACGAGCTCATCTGGAATTCTTTTACCCGTTCATTAGACCTTTCTGCAGGGCGCGGAGGCCTTACAGCCGGACGGGGCTGGTATACTTCTTCCTGACGAGGCGTTTCCTGCACAACAGGCGCTTTTGCCACAGGCGTTTCAACAGGAGTCACTGGAGCGGCTGCCTGCTGGACAGGACGGGCAGGTTCAGCCTGAACGCTTTTAAGCGCATCAGACGGGTTCATGGTGACTTCTTCTTCGTCATCATCTTCCATAACCTGCTGCATAGCGGCTGGAATTGCCGGAGCAGGACGAGTCTCCTGCACAACAGCCTTCCCTTCGCTGACCCGCTGCATGATCAAAAGGAGATCTTCTGATGACTTTGCCATTCCGAGATAAGGCAGTTTGAAACGATCAAAGTTATCCATCGCCTTCTTGTCGGAGATGTAGCCGTAAACTTTTACGCCTCCGAACGTTTTAGGAGTACAGACCTCTCCGAGCATATCATGCTCGACCAGAACGAAGTCAAAATACTTCCCCTGAATAACACGCTTCAGGTCTTCTGCGTTATCGGGAGCGCAGGCAGTAACATCGAAATCGTCTTCAACTTCCTCGATCACGATCTGCATCTTAATGCTGTCACCGATCATGCGGCGTCCGTCAACAATCAATACTTTTTTCATACGTGAGCCCAGTTACTAACTGGTATCTCCTTTCTTTTATGTCTATATGGGGTCAAGGCGCAATAACATTCATATTGTTTTCTGTGGATTGCTCTGTTGCATCTCCATCCAGGTTTTCCGGGTTGAGATAAGGCGCTAACGGATCTTCTTCCAGGGGCTTCTCTTCTTCCTGCTCCTCGGGCTTATTTTGCTGGTCAGGATTTACAAGAATATCGCTGGTGCCGCTTTCAAACTGGTAACCGGCTTCATTGATCAGACCAAGATGAATTGCACCGTTCTTCGTTGAATTGATCAGCTTGACAGCCTGTTCGTTTGTGACTTCAAGCGTAACGTTGGAAAGTCCGCCGTTGGTCTTGTTGCGAGTAATATCCAGAACACGCATATCCTCAAAAAGCAGGAACGTATTTCCGGAGTACGCAGTGACGTAAACGTTAACAGACGCTCCGCTGTAAAGTTCCTGTGTAACGCCTGTAGTATTGTCAACATTGACTGTGACAGCCACCTTGGACGGAGACATCGACATAACAATGCTGTTACCGCCGGAAATAGACAGGAGCGATTTCATAAGCGGAGTGCCTTCACCGACGCTGACCTTTAATGAATCGCCGCTTTCCAGCAACGCACGAAGTTCATCGGATGTTACAAGGCGTTCATTTACGTTCGCTTTCCGCCCGGCAACAACGATGGAGGAATCAACCTGAACAGGGATCAGCATATCTGATGTGATCTGAGTACCGATGGCGTATGCTCCCTTAAACACATAGATCGTTGACCTGCGTGGTGAAAGGAAAGAGACTATACCAACACTGGCAAGGATAGCCATGAGTACGGCTACCGCCAGGATGACAATGATCTTGTAATTCTTTTTCAATTTAAGTCACACTCACTTTCATAAAGGATATGTTCACTATATATATTATTTAATTCAAGAGTGTTTTTCTGCAATTTAAAAATTTTTTCATGCGAGATTTTTTGACCAAGATTATTTTGCTACCATTCGTAGCATTTCGTCTGGAACATAGAAAAACAAGGCCGCCGAAGCGACCTTGTTATGGGGTTCCCTATTATTTATTATGGGGTACCCCTTGCGGCGATTACTTCCTCCAGAGACCTCATCGTAAGCATCTCATCGATCTCTGCATTGGAAGGAGCCTTGGTATTCAGAGGAGCGATCTTTACAAGAATAGGCTCGGAATCCTTAAAATCAAAGGTTCTGGAGCTCATGCAGATAAACCAGCCGGTAGGAGAACGCGGGAACCATTTAACCAGATCCCTGTCCTCATAGCGGTCTTCCCTGGCGATTGAACGAACAACCGTTGTGATATCGTCCGGGATCTTCAACCTGCCTGCGAAGATCAAGCCCGCGTTTGCGATAATCGACTTAGGCATATCAGAGATCTTCTGCGTGATTGCACAGATGAACAGTCCATATCCGGCAGACTGGTCGAGGATCTGTTCAAATTCAGATTCGCCTGTCATACCGAAGGATGCGCCTCCGCCTGTACCGGCTACATCAGATCCGGTCAGGACTTCGTTTGCTTCCTCGATAACCAGAAGCGTTTCATACTGGTCTTCTGCGAGGAATCCGCCTTCATGTGCAAGAGCGAACTTGTAGAATCCGCTTGTGATTACGCCGAAGATGAAGTTACGGAAGGTGTTTTCAAGTCCTTTGGACTCAATAACCGTAACATCATCCGCTCCGATCAGTTCATCAACGGACATACCGTCTTCCCTGCCAAAGAGCTGGCGTTCAACGGAGAACTCACGGTTGAATGCCTGCAGTCTGTCAAGCAGTCTCGCATAAGCATCCTTTGTGTCGTTACCGCTCTTGCCTTTGCTCTTCTGTCCGGTAAGCCTGTAGATCTCTTCTTCAGCATCCCTGTCGCCTTCCATGGAGAGCTTGATCAGGTTCATGCGGTCATAAACCTTCACGAACGTTACGGATGCAGACATCTTGCTGATCAATTCAGGGTTCTTGTTCTGCTTGATTTCCGTGTTTTCCTGTTCAATCCGATCCTCCGCGAACCGGCTCGCGGCTTTAAGCGCATCAGGGTCGTTTGCGGAAGACGCGGTCTGGCGGAAATACTCATCACGATATTTCACAACAAGATCCTGGCGCTGTTTCTGTGTGTATCCGAACACGCCAGCTTCGTGATAGAGCTGGTAGATGGTCTCACCGAGCATCTGCTTGCCGCGCTCGAGCAATCCATAAGCGCGACAATAAATATCTATTACGCCGTCGATCCACATCTGGGGAATAACACCATGAGGGATCTTCAGCGGATTCAGATGCAGAGGACGGAACAGCGTGTTGCCCATATTGTAGAAGTGGAAGCGTTCCGGCTCAACATACCTTGCAAGCGCCCGCCAGTCCTGCTTTGGATCCATGCACACGATCCGGAAACGTTTGCCGGTGGACTTTCTGCGAACTCGTGTGAGTTCAGCCACAAAACGCATAGCCGTAACAGTCTTACCGGAACGGCTCGATCCTGTGAAATACATGTGCATGAGTTCACGCTCGTCGATCCGGTACTGGAACGGCGTTTCATACCCGTGCTGCATGGTATAGCGTTCAGCGGACAGGATTGTTCCCATATAGATCTCGCCCTTCAGCATAGAAGGAACGCTGAACTTAGGCACATCCCCTACTTCAACAAACAGGCCGCCTTCCGACACACGGGGAAGATGCGTATATGATACCATTTCTTTCGGAAGGAGGACGGTACAATACTTATAATCGTCGAAGTAGTCGGGATCCTCCATCGTTACATCTGCGGAAAAGCCCATACAGTGAGTAAGGATGTTCTGCTGTTCGCTTTCATCCAGATCGAGGACCTGCAGAGGATTGATCATAGCCTCTTCATTCTGCCAGCTGCTCTTTGCGAGCATTTTAGCAGCAGAGAGGGCATCCATACTGGGGCAGGCAATGTAGACGTAGCTGTAGAAAGCGCCGCTTCCGCGGAGAGCATTCTTGATACGCTCATTCTTGTATTCGAGCATTTCAACAATGTCCTTAACCTGCTGATCCAGCCACTGATAAGACTTACTGTATCCGAGAGACGGAGCAATACCCATCGAAGCGGAGGCTCCCTGAGTGAGACCCTGTGAGTATCCAATATTCTGGCTTTGGCTCTGTCCGCGTCCGGTCGATGTGCTCTGTCCCTGACTGATTCCCTTGGACTGACCGTAGGACTGCGTTTGTCCGTTGGACACTGATTCACTGGAGGATTCTGTATAGCTTTCACCCTTCGTGAAACCGTGCGATGTTGACCAGGATTCGCTCTGTGATACGGAATAGCTTTGACTTTCAGACTTTGTCTGGCTTGTACCCACATTCGCACTCACGCTGTATCCTTTGCTGACACCCATGGACTGGCCAATGCTTGTGCCAACGCCATGCGATTCGGACATGCCTGAGTTCTGTCCATAGCTGGTTCCCATTGTCTGACCCTGGGAAGCGCCGTAGCTTACACCTTCTGTCTGTCCGACATTCTGGCTGTAAGACTGCCCTACATTCTGGGAAAGGCTTTCACTCTGGGACTGTCCGAGGCTTTGTGTATAGGACTGCCCGACGTTCTGGCTGTAAGACTGGTTCTGTGACTCACTGGCTGACTGTCCCCAGCTCTGCCCCATGCTTTCCGACATACCGGTTGTCATACCGCTTGAACGGGACTCCCCGATGTTCTGTCCATAGGAAGTTCCCTGGCTGTAGTTCATGCTGTTGGAGATTCCTTCTCCGGACGAGAATGAAGAGGTAAACCCTTCGCTCTTGCTGTTTGAAACAGACTGGCTCGTTCCCATAGACTGGTTAATGCCATACGATTCGCCGGTTGAACGGCCATATCCTGCGGAATATCCTTCAGACTGTCCGATGCTTGAAGACTGTCCGACATTTTCCGAATAACTCATGCCGGCAGATTCACTTACAGAGGTGCTTTGTCCCTGGCTCACGGACTCGGATACGCTTGTGCCTTGCCCGTATGAATATCCGATACCCTGCGATTCACCCGTGCTGCTGCTTTCTCCGGCTGAATGAGACGAAGAAGCGCTCCATCCTTCATTTGTAGCAACAGAATGATTATGTGAATCGGTCTCGTTTGTTGTATCGTATCCTGGAGCGACAGACACCGGTATTCTACCGCCGCCAATCTGGCCAAGGTGGGTGGGGTTATGCGTAGTTCCCTGTGCGTTTGTATCTCCATCTGTAAGGGTTGTCGCTCCGGAGTTCCCCTGTGAATTGCCATTGCTTTCAGAGAATCCGTGGCTGCTGCTGACATTCTGGTTCTGTGATACGGATTCATTTTCTGAATGGCCTATGCTTTGTCCCATATTAACGGACTGTCCGCTGGAATGGCTGGCGTTCGTACTCATGCCGGCTGTTTGTCCGGTGCTGACGCCTTCATTTGTGCTTGCGCCAATCGAATGGCTCGCGTTAAGGGACTGGCTCTGGTTCATTCCGTAACTGCTTCCGACATTCTGGCTGACGCCTTTGTTGAAGCCTTCCGAAATGCTCTGTGACTGGCTCTGCCCATGGCTTACATTCTGGCTTGATCCGACAGACTGTCCCATATTCTGGGAAGTTCCGAAGCTCTGTCCAACAGACTGGCCCTGGGACATTGAATATCCCTGGCTGCGGCCTTCATTGGAAGAAACACCGTAGCTTTGTCCGGAAGAAACGCTGCGGCCCATGCTTGCAGACTGCCCCTGTGAGGTTCCGAAGCTCTGTCCAACATTCTGGCCCTGGCTGAAGCCGCGGGATAAGCCCTGGCTGAAGCCGCTGCTTACGCCACGGCTTGCGCCGAAGGATTGTCCAACATTCTGGCTCTGTGAAATGCCCTGGTTTTGTCCGACTGACTCACCAAATGAACGACCCATGCTGATATTCTGGCTTTGGCCCTGGTTAAAGGACTGGCTTTGGGATACATTCTGTCCGACGCTCTGTCCTTGCGATACGCCAAAGCTAACACCAACCGTACGCCCCATGGTCACCCCCTGGGATACGGTATGCGTCTGCGAGATCGATTCGGAGAATGACTGCCCATAAGCCTTGCCGAAAGATTGTCCGTAAGACTGGGACAATGCCTGCCCGACGTTTTCACCGTAGCTCTGGCTGACGTTTGTACCCTGGCTTACGTTGTAGCTTTCAGCTACAGTGTAGCCTTTATTCATACCAGAGGAAGTACCCTGGTTGGCGCCGTACATCATCGGGATAGAAAGACTCAGGTTAAAGCCTTTAGTTCCCTGCATCTGCTCCTGCCAGTCTGTCATCTGACGCCTTGTAACAGCCGCCCAGTCACGAAGAGCTGACTGATGTACCGGAGTTGTGAGGATTTCAATGACGTACTCGTAATCCGCCATACCGGTGATCAGTTCTTCCAGGGTACCCTGGCTGTCGGGGTTCAGGTTCGCACCGCCCATGCCCTTATTGCCGATATCTTCACCGGTCTTGCTGGCTTTCGGGATGCCACGGACAACGGACGTATATTCCATCTTGTAGAGTTTTTCGCGCAGCCATTCTGTTTCCTGTGCGTTGATGACGCGCATTTCCAGAACGCGGTAAGTGCCCTGCAAGCATGCAGAAAGACCTACAAACGCCCTCTGGCATTTTTCCTTTGCTCCGTCCAGAGTAGTCGCAACACCCTGTACGCCGTACAGGAAGAGCAGGCCAAGAGCAACAGGCTCGCGGATATTTGCTATTACGCAGATAAAGTTGTATTCCTGCTCGTAGATAGCGGTCATTACCTGTGTCTGCATATCCATGAGAGCAGTGGACTGCTTCATTCCTTTAGGGATACGGATGATACGTGCCAGTTTGATGGCTTTGTAGTAGTGATGGCGTTCACCGGTATGCGGATCAATACTCTCCATCTCATAACAGAGATACTGGAGCGGGAGTTCGTTTGTCGACTTCCCTTCCCCATACTCTGTCCACGTATCAAGGATCTTTAACGTTCCGCCGGACGCCTGTTTTTTTTGCGGGTGGAGGATGCGCCTTACATCCAGAAGTGAAAGTGCCATTCTTGAGCCTCCTTTCTGCTATCAGCTAAAATCAATCGAAGTGTTTTCCGTTTCTGCGGGTTCCAAGCAGCCTGTCGTGGAACTTCTTTGCTTCCTTGTTCCGGTGCATAGTGAACAGTTTCTTTACCTGCATAAAGATGAATCCGACAGGGGTCATAATCGTCGTGATCCACAGCAGGGACTGCATATAACCAGAGAACGCCGCGCCGCTTGTTACCGGAAGAACCTGGTTATAAGTCGCCATGAGCATTTCCGAGGACACGCCTGAGATCGTAGAAATCAGTTCTTTGATAACGATCAGCGAAATCAGGTACACAGCTGTTGTTACGTGCGTCTCTTTCAACACGCTTCTCCTGTGAGAAGGCTGGAAGAAGGCGACCAGCGCACCGCATCCCCACATAACACCTGTAAGAGGGGCAATCAGGTCATACCCAAACAGGTTGAAATGGTCAATCGTAAACATTGCCAGCAGAAAATTGAACACTGGCAAAGCGACTGCCTTGAGATACCTGAAGATATCCGCGTTTGTTTGCGCCCTTTTATACGTGAGCCTTTCTGTGTCGTTGGTCATAATACTACCCCCCGTAGCATCGCGTTAAATGATGTTCTGTTCTTCGTTTACGCTGTAGTCCAGGGCCTCTTTCAGCATCATAAAGATAGAGGCAATAGCAGCCGCAGCGATCACGATAAACCATACGTTGTGCTGCATGATATACAGCAGGGAATACACGGCGTTCTCATTAAACGCCTTGAAAGACATTCCGATCTGCTGAAAAATCGACATATAAAACACCTCCGCATATATTGTACTTTTTTTACTTGCTCAATTCTGTTTCAAACCGGAGAGTTTGTTATAAACAAAACAGCCGGCAAAGCACGACCGGCTGTATATTCTGTTTATTCTTGGCTTTTTATAAGCCGATAGATTTCTTCACCGATATCCGACAGATGAAATCGCACAAAACTTCTCCTGCCGGAAGGATGGTTTTTACAATCGACGAGAAGAATACCGTTTTCTGACAGTTTCTTCGTATGACAGTATACTGCATCCTTGCTAATCTTGCTTGTTTCAGAGATTATATTCTGAATACCATCCAAACTATTTGCGCCTTCCCATATGGCAACGATTATGCTTTTATCTATGTTTGATATATAATATTTTCGTTTTACTTCATTCCATTTATCCGATACTTGAGCAACATAATCTCTGTCTTCCGGGATAATGCTCGTATACTCTTCTGTCATTTTGATTTACGCACCCTCTCCAAGCGGGCCATCATAACCGAGCGGAGGCTTAAAGTCTTTGACAAAGTCTGTCATATACCACCAGTCGCTGAACGGTTTTTTCTTCTCAATGCAATCCTTGATACGGTTGTAGTTTGTCAGCCGGATGGTTTTATGTGCGTAGCTGGGCACATCTGCCTTGGCGTTTGCCCACGCCGCAAGCAGCCTCTGCATTTTATCGTGCTCTGATGGATTGGCGACAATTACGTTGATTTCCTCCGTGATTGATGACATCTTGCCAAACTTGGTGAAATATTCAACATTTTTCTGTTTACAGCGCTCGAATTCAAAGTATTCGACTGCTTTATTTCCGTTTTCATCTATTCTCATACAAACAAGATCCGGGATGTATATAGTTCCGTCACCTGCCTTGATTTTATCCGGGAACATATTAACAGTCTTATACCTCCCGGACTTATCAAGCAGCCTGGCACACGCACGAATTCCGTATCCGTGTTCGTAAGTCGCGTGTACCCTGCGAATCCTGTCCATTTCAGGTTCGTTCGGTTCGTCTCCTGTAATCAGTTTGTACGCAACGCGGCCTTTTTTAGTCAATCGCACAAGCGCACTGCCTTTTGTACCGGGGAACGAAATGTTTGGAACGCATTCAATGTATCCGTCATTCGTAAGGCTCGACAAACATCTGGCAGACGTACTCACAGAAACACTTGATTTTATTGCGTTTTTGATCTCAACAGAAACAGACATTCCGTCTCCAATCAGTTTGAGAACCTGTTTTTCTGCGTCAGACATGGCCGGGATAAGTAAGCGAATAGACTTTTCCAGCTCGCCTTCTGACACATAAGGAGTGGAGCTTGTGGTTTCTTTTTTCTCTTTTTCTTTGGCGGTTGGATTTTTAGAAGAGGTTTTTACTGTCGTGGTTTTTTCTTCGTCTTCGTCATCCGGCTCCTCGATGGTAGCGACTTCAACGTCGCCTATCTTTGTTTTACCGTTAAGAGCATCCTTGATCTGTTTCCTGCGGCCGTCGCTGACCATGGATTCAGCTTGTTCGTATGCTTCCAGAGTCTTTTTCAGGGCAAGATGTTTTTCAAGGAGATCTTCGTATTTTTCACTCAATTCACTGGCGTACTTTCCGATTTTCTGCATATCTTTGGTACGCTTTTCGCAGTAAGCCTTGTAGCTTTTCGTTGCGCTTTCAATCATTTGTTCGGAAGACATGGAGCTCCACGAATGACTTGAACCAAGCACGATTTCCCGGCTGTCTTTATCCAGTATTTTCTGACAAAGGCCACGCGCCATTTCGTCAATATGCAACAGGCGCTGGATCTCGCCCATCATATGTTTTTCTTTGTTTTTATACTGCTCTTCAAGCTGCCCCATGCGGACAGTCATTTTTTCTATCTGCTGTTTTTGTGCCTGGATTTTGATTTCCTGTTCTGTTTCTTTATAGGATTCGTATTTCGCCATATCAGATACCTCCGCTGTACTGCTCAATAAACGATTCGGGCGACCAGTTTAACAACATGGATATATCGACATTTTCCACGCGGGAGCCGAGTGTTGCGACGATTTCCGTAATACGCATGAAATTGCTGTACATACTTTCTTTATAAGAAAGCGCTTTATTCATATCGGCAACATTGTTCTGTGTAATAGCCCTTGAAATATACTGGCAATAAAGGGCAATATCGTTTTGCACCCATGAGAGCAGCATATTATACGGCTGTGTGTACTGGGCAGGAACTGTCTGTGCTGCCATCTGTACAGAAAGAGAAGAAATCTTCTCAAGGAGTTTTTCATATTCCGGTGCGATCAGAAGAGGGTCTTCGCCCGTGTTTGATGCCATACCAAGACGGTAGTCGAGCTTCAGCACTTCTTCGTAAAGAGTTCTTGCCTGAAGATACTGTGAACTGACTACTTCATACTCCGCCTTGGCCTTGATGGTTTCTACCGGAACAACAAGAGGAACCACTGAGCCATTGCTTTTATCGTATACGTAGTTTGTATTAAGAACGCCATAGATCAGGAACACAAGGTAAACACAGCTGGCGATAAGAACAACCTGAAACACCTTTTCGATATAGTATTTTATTTTTTGCTTACGGGCTATCCGAAGCTGGTAAGCCTGTTCTTCATTAAGCATTCGCATCTCATCCTGTTCAGGATCATATTTCTGCAGGACGGGCGCTTGATCTTTTTTATCGGGCATCGTCTTTTCAGAAGGATAGTGTCTTAATGGTCCAGACGATACATTATTTGTTTCTGCTCCGGAATCGGTATTTTCGTTGCTTGGTTTAGTTACTCCCTGTTGCTGGAGACGCTGCTGAAAGATTGTTCTTGACATATACGTACGCCTCCTTATGCTTCTGTGTCAGTAATGATCGGTTCAGAATCTTCATTCAGATTTTCTTCAGCCGGCGGCTTTTCCCAGTCAGCCGTATAACTTATATTGGATGCGACAACTTCAAGCACCTTATAGACAAGCTCTTCCTCATGCTGGCAATACGGGCAGACAATATTCCTCCTTACATCCCTGACACGGATTGCACCACGGACATTCATTCGTGTTCCTCTATGAGTACAGATAGAATCCCTCCGCGCCTGGTCATGGTACGAGTTGATAGCCGGGTAGTCTGTTCTTTTTTCAGCGTCATCTTCAAGGATATGGAAGGAACGTTTCACAGCCAGCTTATAAAACGCATACTGGTTTTCTTCCCTGTAATGGACGTCCGAACAAATCTGTCCATCCAGGATAACTTCATTTGAAACTTCAGCGTTGTCCTGAATCATGATGTTCGCTTCCTCATCAGACAACCCGGAGACGACCTTAACAATCTTTATTGGATGGACATAGCACGTATAACCGTTTTCCTGGAACGTCTCTTCGCAGTTACTGCAGATGACTTTCCTTGTTACGTCCGCAGTACAGAGCATTCCTTTAATGTATACGATGTCGTTGCTGCGAAGCTCTTTCGCGGCATAAACAATCATGTCCGGCGACTTGCTCATCACCACGACTTCATCATACATGAGTTTCCCGCGGTCCGAGCTGTTGAGGTACCTGCTCATGGTTTTCACGCTCAGGGACATCCTGTACGGCAGGTCCGCGTTCTTCTTTTTATAATACTTCGGGTCTTGGACAAGCTGCCCAAACAACCTAACATCATTGAGTGCCATGATATTTACCTCCAATAACGTCTCAATATAACTATATTTACTTTCATGCCAAATTATTGTGATTTTTAATTTTTTATTGGATTGGAAATCGACTTTTTTTACGTATTATATTTGTGTGAGTATAATTCGGAAGGGTGTGTGACATGAAAAAATTTGTTATTTTGATAATATTGCTGGTCTTTGCCACATCCGCATTTGGCGAAGCAATCGAAAATTACGAGGAACCGGTTGTCAATGCCATTACACTCATTGACCAGCAGGACAGAGAGATACAGGTCAAGAAAACAAAGGATCCTGCTGTCAAGAAAGGTGTAAGCCAGATAACCGGGCTGAAAAACACAGAAGCCTATCAGCCTGTTCTGGTCGAGTTTAATAATGAGAACGGCGGCATTTATGCAACTGCCCCGAAGGGGATCACCAAAGCTTCTGTAATCTATGAATACCAGACATCTACTAACGGTACGATGGGAATGAGTGCGATCTTTCAGGATGAACTTCCTAAATACGTCGGCCCGATTGGTAATGCAACTATAGGCGGGCTACTTGTGGAGGACGACTGGAAGTGCGGGTATATTTATAACAGCATCCCGACAGAAGCTGATGGCAGCGTATCCGAACTTGGTTATTCCATGCAGACATGGATCGACAGGTATGATCTGATGAAAAAACACCTGATTTACCCTGCAAACGTATCCAAGACAAAGGAATGGAAAAAGTATTTCAAGTACGACAAGGAACTTATCACGGACGAGAGTCAGCTGGTGGATGTAAGCGGAATCAGGGAACTTCTGGACAAGAACGAAGTCAGCCCATCCCATGCGTACTTTGCTTTCATGGACAAGCCCGATAGCTTTGAAGGAGAAGTCTTTGTAAAAGAAATTGACATCCGCACTTCTTCCAGAACGTTTTCTTCCGGTTTTGTTTACAATGAAGAAGACCATCAGTATTATCGATGGATCGGTGAGAACAACCAGTATGGAGATGTGGAGGCAAACGAGCAGCTGCACGTTTCAAACCTGATCATACAGAGAGTAGAATACAATACCTCCAACAAAAACATGGCACCGATTACTGTCGGCCGTGGGAACGCAGATATATTTATCCGCGGCTATTACATCGATGGCTATTGGGTCAGGGAATCATCTGACGACCATACAAGGTTTTATGACAGCGAAGGCAACCTGTTAAAACTCGATCCGGGAACGACATTTATTTCCATGCTGACAAACTCGACATCTGTAGTAATAATGAACTATTAACAAGGGAGGTTTATTGAAATGAGGAAACTTATCTGGGCGATTCTAATCCTGGGAGCCCTGGGGGCTATAGGTTATTTTATTGGGTATCCGTATGTCGTAAACAATCATCCGGAGTGGCTTGAATCCATCGGCATTAAGACGGAAAAACAGGTCGAAGACAAGACGGTACTTGCGGATTATGACGGCAAAGACGGACAGATAGAGGTAAAAGAAGGATGGGTAGCACCGGTCAGGTACGAATATGCAGCCCGGGATATTCCTACGCTGGAACAGGAATTTTACGCGCTTGGTTATCCTTCTTTCCTTTATGTTACAGACGATCAGGGAAACCTGAACAAGCAGGCCGAAAAATCCTTCCGGGATGATGGCGCACTTGTCTATTTATACATGGATGACGCCTTTTACCTGACAGAGGCAAGCATTGAATACGGCGTGACAAAGAATAAGTTCAATTCAACATCCATGAACGAGCATATAGGCTTGTTTATTGACTTTATTAAAACCATCACAAATCATGAGGTTTCAGAAGAGGACAAGAACGGATTACTTAGGCTTTTTTCCAACATATTCAACAATCCTGAAAGCAAAAGCAATTCGATTGAAATCAACGGGCTGAAATTCACGGTTTCACTGGACATGTTCTACAACCTGATCATCATGAAATGCTGACAAGCATACACCTGTCATACATAAAAGAACGGGCCTCCGCAAATGCGCGGAGGCTCGCTTTGTATTATATTGATTATTATTCTTCTGGTTGTTCTTCGCTCGCGTCATCCTCTTCTTCCGTAACAATCTCATCAGTCGGTTTCTTAAAGAGCTCCCCGCAAGGTTTTGTTACCAGCTCTGTTGTCAGGTTAGGAAGCATAACAAGAAGCTGGCTGAGATTTTTCTGTACGTTGACCGCATGGGAAGCGTTTCCGCGCTCGATGGCGATTTCATCCACATACCGCATAATTTCCATAGGCGGGATAGCCCTTCCCTTTGTGAGAGACTGGAAGATCAGGCTGTATTCCTTGTTTTCAGCCTGGTAGAAAGCGCGATCCTGAACTGTCTGGAACTTCAGTGAATCAGCATGGACATTCAGTGGCAGTGGGACCATGAAGTGCTGTCTCATAGGTTGGAGAGTCTGTGTATACTTTTCCCTTATTTCATTCCAGACTTTCTGCTGTTCTTCGGTCTGATTGTCCTCGTCATCCGTGGTGACGAACTTTTCAAGGTCACTGACGGAGTCCAGTATACCTTCGGCAAGGCTGTCGTTATTGGACGCGATCAGGATATACCAGCGCTTTTTATGGGGCATATATTCAAGACCGATATGGAAGTTATACCGGTTTTCGGATCCGCTCCTCGTAGCTTCGTCGATACGCTGGCATAGACGCTCCTGTGCCACATCGAGAATGCTGCGCCCTTCATTGATCGTGATATAGTTCAGTACATAATAGTCCGTAACCAGCCCGACTTCTTCGCTCAGAAGACCGATATAACTTGCGCGCTGTTTTTCTTCAATCGCGTGTTTGATCTTCTTCATGAGTGATTCAAAGGTGGCGTTCCCGATGTTTTCCTTGGTGCGATAGCCGTTAATAATAATACTCATGTTCTACTTTACCTCCTTGGTACTGTTTTGCTTCTGTGTCTGTGATTCCTCCATAAATACGCTTGATTGTGTAAGCAATCTTGTTGAAAGTGTTGTACTGTTCATCTCCGCAAGCAAGAATCCTTCGAATGATCAGCAATATCATCTCCATGATCTCGTCACGGTTGCCGCCTGCTAAACAACGAACATTCTGGCTTGTTCCAATGCAAATCATATAAGCCGTATGCGTTTTATCCAGCTCCTCCGCGACCTTTTCGATCTTTTCAAATTCTTTATCAAGCGAGCCGTCGATAAGCGCTTGGAGTGTATTGTTGTTTTGCCGCCTTCTGTCCTGCGGGAACAGCTCCGCATTTTCATTTTCTTTGACAGGAGGTGCATTTCGGAGCATTTCAGCAAGCTGAAGAAGAAGCTCATCAAGAGAATCCTGGGTCTTGCGTGAGATAACATCATGCAGGCTATATTTGATGGTGGAGGTAAGGCCAACAATGATATTTCTTACATCCCCATAGATCATTTCGTAAAAGTTTATGCTCTTCACCATGACAAAACTGCTGCATATATTACGGATTTTATATTTGTTTACGGTCTCGAGAACTTCCCGGAAAGCATTTCCTGCTTTCATAGGGACATAGCTGTGCTCCCATTTTTCACGAACTATTGCTTTTTTTCGGAGATAATAAGCAAAAGGTATAAGCCGGCACATTAACTCATGTCGCCGCGCTTCGGTATCATTGTATATACTTTCCCTTTTTGCACCGTCGCAGTTCATGATCGACTGGAACAGAAGGTTTTCATCGGCTGTCTGTTTTGCAGACTCTTTCTTGTAGATCTCATCTATGACATCCCGCAGGGTCATAAGATCCGTAGATGAACGGACATTCATAAAATCGAGAAGATTATTATAGCGGACAATCAGATCATCCGGTTCCATTTTTGACGCATCCGGCAGGACGAGGTTGTTCAGAGTCTGCCTCATTTCTTCTTTTAACATTTTAACTCGACTCCCAATTATAAATTAAACAGAATACTTTTTTCTGGCGTATGCGATTATCCCGATCCAATCTGCTATTATGTGGGGAATGTTTTGTACTTCTTTTCGCCCGTTAACCACCCTCACAACCAGTGGCAGCTTATTGATATCGTCTACTTCTCCTTTCTGCCAATCCTGAAGAGATTGTTCGGATATTTCTTTTAGTTTGTTTTCAAATATTTCCCGCATCGCATCCATCATATACCCTATTTCATCCGGTGTTTGAGGATCAATAAGAGATAGATATAAATCGTATTTCCGCATTAGTTTCTCTGTTGATCCGCCAAACAAATCGGGAGGCTGGTTTTCTTGGATGATCTTATGTATTTGCTCTCTGGTCATGGATCATAAACTCCAGATTCAATAAATTGCTCCTCTATTAAATGATACTTATTCCCGAACATTTATTTTGTTTTTCGCAAAAAAATTCTTCCGCCGCAGCGGAAGAAATTGCTGCCGTTTAGCAGTTGCTTATTCCTTTGTCTCTGCCGGCTTTTCACGGCAGAACACACCGGTCATGGCGTTTGTCAAACTTCCGGCGCACGGAACAACAGACACGAGTTCCCATCCCTGCTCAACCTGTTCGTTGATAATCTTGGCTGCGTCATTCAGGTCGGACTGTTTGGAGAAACGGAGCCGGGTGTTCAGGAATAACAGTTTGTACTCTTTCATTATGCTTTCCACCTTTCGGTATTATTTATCGAGGCATTATTTTATCCTCAAAATAAATAATACGTGGTTCGCATAAAAAAAGTGTTTATTTGATCGGCTTTTCCATATCAAATACATTTTTTTGAACAAACATATGGTATTTCCCAAGCGATCCGCAAGCAAACTGGAAGTCGTTAACACAATCTGACATTACCGCACTTCCATAAGAGGCTAAATTCGCAATGCTACGGTCACCTGATATGCCGCCATTTTCAATAGACCTTTTACATTCGTGATATCTTGGGCATTCTTTGCTTCCGCAGAGCATTTGCTATTCCTCCTACTTCCTGGTTGCAGGCTTTTTCTTTAATTTTCGGTTCTGGCAGATAAACTCCAGCCCATGCAATCCCGGATCGTTTTCCAGTTCTTCCATTTTTTGATTATAATCGTTTGATTTTATTTTTAAAAGCCATTTTTTTGTGTCTCCGGAAAAACGGAAGCCCTGCTTTTTGAGCGCGTCTCTCGCGTCATACGTCCGGATGCCCCAATCTTTTGCCTCAATGTATACAGTTGGATCCATCAGCATGGACATTTCTTCAATACTGTACCATGGTTTTCTCGGCTCCTCCGCACCAGGCGAACAAAACACCGCTCCGAACTGTTCAAGCTGCCTTTCGTCCTCGTCTAAACTGTCAGACTCTTTTTCCCATACCATTTCAATATTATTCCATGTATATCCGGCATCCCTCAACTGGTTTTTGATCGGATAGGAATTGTGGACTTTTATAACATCCGGCAGGTCTTCCATACTGTAATCCACCGGATGCGGGCAATACTGATCTACGATCTCCCGGACACGCTCCTGGTCTTTGGACCAGTTGTCGTCAAAATCAGCCTGCGTAAGCACCTGCATATTCAACGCGGCATATATGAGCATGGCATAAACCTCAAAAAACGGGTCTTTATGCCCCGTACTGCCATGCAAACACCAGTCGATATGATGCGAAAGCTCGTGTAAGCAGCATTTCGCCATATGCTGTCCGCCGAGCCTTGCGTTATATATTTCTATGGTATGCGTGTCGATCACATAGCGTCCGCTGGAGGTTTTTGATTCCTTTGGAAGGATATACAGCTTGTACCATTTAAGACGATTCCGCATTCCGTCAGACATATTCGTGTTCGCAAAAGCAACATCCACAATGTCATCCATCAGCTTTTTCAGTCTTTGATACAGCATAACCCTTCATTCCTTCAAAAAAGTCGTGGTCGGTACCAGGCTCGAACTGATGACCCCCTGCTTGTAAGGCAGGTGCTCTCCCAACTGAGCTAACCGACCATAGCGCCGTTCATCCGGCGTTAGGAACCGGACGAACGGACTTGAAAGAAAGGAGTGGAAGTGGGGGGAATTGAACCCCCGTCCGAAAACGATACCACAAAACTTTCTCCGAGCGCATGTCATGATCTGATTTCCCCGATTAAGAGTTCATGACCAGACTCTGTCACAGGTAGCTTCATTCTTACGGGCTACACCGCAAAGCTTAGGCAGCAGCTCGTTCCCTGCGTTAATGACGCCGGTTATTCAGGACGCAGGCTCCTGAGTCCGACGCGCCGCATTAAGCGGCGATAGCAGTACGATAATTGCCAGTTATTGTTTTTCCTGTTTTAACGTGGCCAGGTCCACGGCTCGCTTATTCTGTGCTACGACGTTCCCGTCGAAACCAAAACACCCCCATGCGGCAATTATGAAAGAGCTGGCGAAGGGACTCGAACCCGCAACCTGCTGATTACAAATCAGATGCTCTACCGATTGAGCTACGCCAGCATGAGCAGGATATCAGTTATATCCTTTAGGAGTGGTTGCCGCCGCTTTGATATAATTCACATTAAAATCGACGCCCTTTGTACTGCTTGGTATAAAAGTATCATACTTTTCCAGTAACAATCTCGTTGTTTTATTTGTATTCGTTTCAGCCGTTACGTTGTTCATTTGGCCGATTCTTTCAGCTTCCTCGATGCGGGCTCTCTCATAGTATGCTGAAAGCCCATACCCGTACACACCGCTTTCCACGGAAGTTGCGGTTACGGCATGGATTGCGTTGGCGCCCACATCAAACAGCAATGAGAGGACGAGAGCCATTATTGCCACAAACACAATACCGAACCCGGTCAAATCCCCGTTCTGGTTTAAGATCTTCAACTTCTTCATACTTCCTCCTGCAATACTCCACATTTTACGCTTACAACAGAATGGTCTGGGTAACAGGATTCGGACCTGCGACCTCCTGATCCCAAATCAGGCGCGCTACCAAACTGCGCCATACCCAGTCAAAACCGCGAAAGCGGTTTGAGAGCCGACAATGAGACTTGAACTCATAACCTGCTGATTACGGATCAGCTGCTCTACCGATTGAGCTATACCGGCAAGTGCCGGTGGCGATCCGGCTTCAGATTAAACGCGCCCTTTACGCTGTCAGGCGAGCCGTTCTTTATTCAGTACGGTCAGCCTATAAAGAACGGGGCACGAATTCAGCTGACCAGCCCTATTTATATACCGCGACAGAGGCGAAGCGCGGTTGTGCGGATAGAGGGACTTGAACCCTCACGCCTTTCGGCACCGGATTTTAAGTCCGCTGCGTCTTCCGTTTCCGCCATATCCACTCAAAGGAGTAGCCTTCCTTAGCGCATTTACTTGCAAGCTCTTGCGAGGAAGGCAGTGTGGTGTGTGACATTCAACCACACCCGGAGCTTATAGCCCCGAAGGAGAAACCAACATGTTCTGCATGGCACCTTTTGGCGGGATATGCCACAAGCTATGGGCGCGAACCTTGGAACTTCGGATCTCCCGTCAAAAGGCAGTTGACCATCAGGGACTCGAACCCTGAACCAGCCGGTTATGAGCCGGATGCTCTTACCGATTGAGCTAATGGTCATTGAGAAGAGCCCTCCTTAGCACATCAAACCGGATCGTTTCTGCGAGGAGGGCGCCGCTTTGCAAGAGGGAATCGTGCCGAGCGGCTTGGCTTGTAGCCGATTAAACCAGAGGGGTCTGGTTTGTGGTGCGGGGGACGGATTCGAACCGTCGGCCTCCTGGGTATGAGCCAGGCCATCTAACCGCTGATATACCCCGCATTGAACTCGCCGGCTTTTTGCCGATCAAATCCGGCGAGTGATAAATGATTTAGAACGGGAGTTCGTCGTCCGGAACATCAACCGGAACAGGAGCAGGAGCAGGGGCGGCAGCAGGAGCAGCCTCCGCAGGGGCAACAGCAGGAGCAGTTGTGGCATTTCCGCCCTCATCCGGGTTCAGATTGCTCAGGAACTCAACGCGGCCCTCCGCCTGCAGATCCAGGTTGATCAGCGGCTCGTCGGTGGGGTTGTTATCCACGTCTTTCCTGTAGATCACCTTGCCGTTTCCGTCGCGAGCGATGCTGATGGACAGTTCGCCGTGAACCGCGACTTTACGGCCTTTCTTGAGGTACTTGCCGCAGTTCTCGGCTTCCGTACCGAACACTGTGACGCGGAAGTAATCCGCAGTCTTTTCGTTGTTATAACTGCCGTCAGGCATACGCTTGCGTGTAACGGAGTTAACAGCAACGTTCATGTTGCAGATGGTCTTCCCTGCCTGGGATACGCGGACTTCAGGGTCTCTTGTCAGATTGCCGATAATGTGAATCGTCTTACTCATTGTGTACGTTTCTCCTCTTCTATATATTGCACATCGGCACTGTGCATAATAATAATACATTAAAATCACACGATTTCGACCACAAATGTTGAAATTGCGTTTTAAAAAATTATTTTTTTTTATTTTACTGACGATTACCCACTTAATATTTACGCTTTTTCGTAGTCTTCTTACGGCGTTTTGTCGGCTTCTTTGGAGCATCCCTGACGGTGTTCTCTGTAGCTGCGGGTTCTTCATCGTCACTATTTCCGTTTTTATACCAGCTTACACTGGTTTCATCCATTGTAATGATTCCCTGTTTAGAACCTGTGCCAAGAAAAACACCATCTGTCTGCCCTTCCGTAAGCAGATCCTCGAACATGCACCGGGCAATCTGCGGAGGCCCGCCGGCTTTTTCAAAGGCGTTCTTAAACAGCACAAAACCGCAGTTTTCAGAGCAGGAATATCCCCACAGATATTCTTTTACACTGTTTTTATGGCAATGCGGGCAATGTGACGTCCATGTACGAATACTCGTAATAGACGAGACAGCCTGTTCACCATTTTTAACGATATACAAGCTCGGATAGCCATATTTTTTATCGCAGTAAAGCGTTCCCGCCGGACAAGCAGCGGAATGTTTGTCGGACAGCAGTTCCTTCACCATATCGAGGGAAACCTTAAAGGAATGCTTTTTCAAGAACGTATCCTTCCAGATTGTGAACCCGCACGTTTTCCATTCGGAGCAACTGAAAGCATATGGCGTTTCTGTCACGATCCCTTTTTCACAGATCGGGCATTTAAGTTCGTTGATTTCCTGAACCTTGAATTCCTTACGGGTAGAATCCTTAAACGCTGTTTCGTTGAAAGGCTTATCGTTTGTCTGGGCATATTCAACAAGCCACTTTGAAAAACGGCAGATGCTTTCCCTGAATTTTTGCGGATCCTGCTGGTTATCCGCAATCTTATCCAGGGCTTTTTCCCATTTTCCGGTTGTTTCAGGCGATGTGATTTCATCCGGGGCGATACCGATCAGCGCACAACCCTTTTCTGTCGCTATAATCTGTTTACCGTCCCGCTTTGCGTATTTCAGCTTGATAATACGCTCAATAATCGCTGCGCGTGTAGCAGGCGTACCGATACCATGCCCTTTCATCTGCTGGACGATTTCTTCATCATCCGAATCCTTGCCGGCTGTTTCCATGGCGAGAAGAAGAGAAGCATCCGTATAATGTGACGGTGGCTTTGTTTGCTTTTCATTTGCTTTCGCGTCAACTACTGTACGGATATCTCCGGTTTTTAGTACAGGGAGGATCTGGTCTTCTTCTTCATCTTCTTTATCTTCTTTTTTTGACGTATCAGACTTGCCTTTGGTTGGAGAGATTGCCTTCCAACCAGGCACAAGTATCGTGGTTCCGTTTGTCCTGAACTTGAACCGTCCTACTGTAGTAATAATCTTGGTTGATTCATATTCACAGACAGGATAAAAGGCTGCGAGCATTCTACGAACAACGAGATCAAACAGTTTTCTTTCATCCTCGCTCATTTTTTCGAGATCAGCTTTTTTGGGAGTGGGAAGAATAGCATGATGGTCGCTGACCTTGCTTGCGTCAACGATACGTTTGTTGTTTGCGGTATTATTGTTCGGAAGTGCTTTATCAATCAGGGGAAGATATTCGTCCGGGAGCGCCTTCATGGTTTGAGCAACCACAGGAACCATATCCGGAGGCAGATAACGGCTGTCTGTCCGGGGGTATGTTAATGCTTTATGTTCTTCATAAAGTGACTGTGCCAGCTGCAGGGTTCTTTCTGCTGTAAATCCGAAATGCCTGTTCGCGTCACGCTGCAGGGTTGTCAGGTCATACAGCTGCGGAGGCTGGCTTTTCTTTTTTGTTACTTCTACGGAGGTTACGCTGCCATGACGGCCTTTGACAAGTTCGACAACTTTTTCCGCCTGTTCCAGCTTTTCAATGTGCGTGTCTGGATCCAGCTGCTCTGAAAAGAAGATACCGGTATAGTCACCAAAGTCAGCCGTGACCGTAGCATATGGAACTGGCACAAAGTTCTGGATCTGATTAAGCCTGTTTACAAGAAATGCGAGAGTTGGTGTTTGAACACGGCCAACAGAAAGCAAAGTATCATACCGAAGCGTAAAAGCACGGCTTGCGTTCATGCCTACAAGCCAGTCTGCTTCAGACCTGGCACGGGCAGAACGATAAAGCGCGTCGTAATGGCTGCCGGGTTCAAGATGGTTCATGCCGTCCCGTATGGCTTCATCTGTTAATGAACTGATCCAGAGTCGCTTAAACGGTTTTTTGCAGCGGGACTGAATATAGATATACCGGAAAATCAGCTCCCCTTCCCTACCAGCATCTGTGGCGCATACAAGGCTGTCTGTGTCTTTGCTGTTTATCAGCTTGTTTACGATTTTATATTGTGATGCCGTTGAACTGATTACTTTTAGCGGGATTTCATCCGGGAGGATCGGAAGAGTGTCCATTTTCCAAGTCTTATACTTTTCAGGATCCATTTCGTCCGGTTCCTGAAGCGTAACCAAATGTCCGACCGCCCAGGTTACGATATACCGGTCATTGCTTAAAGCTCCGTCTTCCTGCTTTGTACAGCCAAGGACTTTCGCGATACTTCTTCCAACAGAAGGCTTTTCTGCCAGAATAACTACTTTTCCCATGCGTATCCTTCTTTTTGTATGATTTTATTTTTTCGCAGGTACAGTAAACATATACAGGGTTTGCTCCGGCGTATAAGAAGCATCTATACTTAGCCGGATCTTTTCCGGAGAAAGCGTATATCCTTCCGGAACGCCCTCCATCTGGATTTCATAGCTGCCCAGGCGGAGGTTTTCAAACCGAACATGGCCTTCCGGACCAGAAGATACAAGATTTTTTTCCTGCGTGTTCGTATTCACTATTCCAAACAGGATGTTTTCAATAGGTTTCCCTTTGTTATCTATGGCTATGAACTCATAATAGTCCGGAGAAGTTGTCAGCGTTATGGTTTCATTCGTAATATGCTCTTTATCTACGATCAGTTCATAGTCATCAACCTGGGCAGTTCCGTCCGGTGACTTTGTTTCACGAACAATATACTCACCGTATTCATATTTGGTAAATTCAAACCGGCCTTCCGTGTCAGACTTGATTGTCTCAACGATACTGGCATCGTTCTTGTCGATCAGTGCGAATTCTGCTCCATACACACCGTTTCCTTTGCCGTCTACAAGCCTGAATGAGGCGTTTTTCGGCAGACAGACAAAACTGTACATCTGGGAGAACACGCTATTGTCAGTATTTCCTATAACAAGGTCATACACTGTCTTCGATTTAAGATAACGGCCGGGGACAGAAGACATTTTAACTTTGTATTTTCCAAAAGGCACAGCTGTAAAGTTTGCTTTTCCGTCTTCTCCTGTTACAACAGTTTGCAGCAGACTGTTCTGGCTGTTAAGCAGAGTCAGTTCAACACCCTGTATAGGATCTCCTGCATAATCAAGCGCACGGAAGTACAGGCGATTGATTTCCGTTTTAAGAACAACCTCCGATTCAGCGTTCCGATAAAGTCCGTCCATATGTACCCGAACAACACTCTTGTTCGGAGCATATCCGGGGGCCGGGAAACACTCGACGATCTCGTGGTCTCCAAACCCGATCTGCGTAAAGCGAGCAATACCGTCTTCGCCTGTAATGGCGTGTATGCTACGCTCGGTAGCATTATCTTTCATGAGGAGGTCTGTTGACGGGACAGGGTTGCCATCTGTGTCTGTTACCTTGATTTCTATAACGTTCTTATCAAAGTACAGATCAGTCGTTCCCTCAACACTTCCGTTTTCGGAAACTGTAAACTCAGAGATAATGTCTGTCATGGCATACTCTTCGGGAGCAAGAACGGGCTTCAACGTATAATCCCCTGGCTTCAGCAGTATGCTGTACTTACCACCCGCCAGATAGCCTTCATATATAGGTTCTTCTTCATGATAAACACGAATGTATGCGTCCGGAAGGACATCTCCAGTCACTTTATCTTTTGCTTGCAAAGTTAAGGCGTATTGGATGTTTGGCTTTTCCGAAACTGAAACCCATTCTCCTGTGCTATGCAGCACAAACGATGTAGCCGACTCCAGATCCGGCGTCCCGTTCATATCCTGTATCGGAGCTATCAGATATTCACCTTTTACAAAGCCTCCGCAGAACAATATTTTTCCGGAATATACGCTTTTAGAAGCCACAAGGGCGTATTTACTGTCTCCAGACGCTTCTACGCCTGTTTCATTGGCTTTGGCGTAGAGGCCGTAATATGTGCCGTTTTTTGCTCCTGGCGAGGCTTCATATGGTGTGAATGACACCATTCCGGCTTTCGGAATAAGCTCGACAGTAAAGGGAATGCTATTTTCTTTGCTGATGTCCAAATGTAACGCCATTGGATTCTCTGCGAGCTCATATCCGTCCGGAATATTGCTTATAAATACGAGGTAGTCCTTGATTTCAACGGGTGTTGTCAGAACAGCTCCGTCTCCGCTGGTTACAACAGTTAATACAGGGCTGGCAAACAGGTTTTCCTTGAATGTGAGTTTAACATCCGGCACACATTCGTTTCCGTCGCTTCCAAGCGCGGGGCTGACAACCCTTACAGAAAGGCTCTTATCCTTTGGCTCACTGTATATATTGATTGTTACAACGGCCGGATCTGTTTCATTGATAACAAATGACACATCTTCCGCGGGCTTATAGCTGGCGGAGGCATCTCTTTGATGAATGACATATTCTCCAGGCTCCAGAGGCTGTTCTGCACTGCCGTTTTCATCGACGGTTATCGTAGCTATCAATTCCGTATTACTTAATACGTCATACGAAACAATTTCATGGATTTCGTTCCCATCCATATCCATCTGGCAGATGGTTATTGAATGTGCGGGATCAGCGGTTACGTCCTCTTCAATTATTGTTTCGGTTTCCTTTCCAAGGATTATTTCGATGATTTCAGGAGAGTTGCGGTCTACTGTTTCTTTTTCTTTTATTTCTCCACCCTGGACAATCCATTCTCCATACAGCACATTCTCTATAACAGCAATCCCGTCCTCGTTTGTTTCTGCTGTTTTGCGCTCGTGTTTATCGGCCGTTCTGTAATCTTTGTTTTCGGAACGGTAGACATAGACAGGCTCGCCCTGAAGCGGATTTCCATCTGAATCTTTTAATACGATTCGAAGGCTTCTGGAAACAGGTGTTTTAAGAACCGGTATCTGATATTCCGCGGTTTCTGGAGTTATTTCAAATGGGATATCTTCTGCTGATTCATAACCTGTTCCGGGCGATGTTTCATGAAGCAGATAATTTCCATCAAGGATAAGATTTACAGATGCATTGCGGCTATTTTTGCCTAATCCCGGGAATTCTGCAACGACGGCCCCTGCCTCATAGTAAGGATTGTTTTCTCCAGCTATGATCTGATATTCGCACTTCATAAGATCACACTTGCCAGTCATAACCGGGCGCTTTGTACGATAAACCTCCATATTGGCAGATTCCCGCGGATAAACAATTATCGTATAAAGATTGCTGTCTGCCGACCATTTAACCGTGGAGGTCCTGTTGTATTTAACCTTTGTTCTTATTGTCCTGTCTTCATCATGCCGGATAAAATAACCGTTTGGCAAATCCGTGATACGCAGTTCATATTCTCCTACTGGCACTTTATCACTTACAGCTTTGCCTGTTTCGTCCGTTTTCACGGTTGCGACAACGGTATCGTTTTGCACGATTTCTGCAACAGCACCTTCTAATGGTTTGTCTGTCCGGTTGTCGATAACCTTAACTTCAACGTATCCGGAAATGGGTACGTTTTTCAAATCCACATCGACATCATCATACGCAACACTGAATTCCACATCCTGCGCTGCTTCATATCCCTTAAATTCTCCAATTTGCCTGACAACATAATTGCCTTCGGAAATGCTGTCTATGGCATAAACGCCAAGGGTCGGGCTTCCTTTGGTCAAGAGTTCTGTTTCTTCGCCCTTCCGGTACACTTCCACCTCACAAGGATTATTGAGAAGTTCGCCGGTTGCGGCATCAACAATATGTATTTCTGCCCGGATAACCTTTCTTTGACAAACAACACTCACATCGGCATCGGCGGATGCGTCTATTTCACCAGGCGCGATATCCTCATATTCCCTTGGAATATTGACAACAGTATAGGAATAAATATCGGGGGAACACTGTATTAAGGCTTTCCCTTTATCAGTTTCTGCTGTAAACACATCTCCATTACTGCCTTTAAGTAAAATGACACCCTCTACAGGATTTCCATCCTCATCTGATATGGAAACAGATATTTTTGTACCTTGAGGATACTTGATCCGTATCTGTTTTGGCGCATGCTTTGAATCCTGCAAAGCAAGGGAAGCCAGCACAGGGTATTTGCTATCGGAAGGTTCTGCAAATAGAACGATCTGTTTATTGGAATTGATGCGAACAGGTATGACTATTTCTTCTGCGGAGGTTTTTCTGGTTATGATATTTATGACCTGAGATCCCTGCTCGCCATAATAGGCAAAACTGTTTTCTTTCGCGTTTTCTATTGCAACTACATCCTCTGGAAGGTATGTTTTTTCTATCATCCAGCCATCCGGTGAGTTTGTTATAATACGGACGGTAGTATTATAATTTCGATCTGTCAAAACAGGCTCTTTTTCTATGTCACAGGAAATATATACGGCCTGTTCTTCTTCGTAAGAAGAATATGATGCCAAAGCATTTTCAAACAGCCAGTATGTATAACAGAAATAATCGGAACTGAAGGTATCAGAGTTATAAGCCTCTATACCATTATATAAATCAAGTTTGTTACTTTCCCCAGTAACTTCGTCTATATACGCCTGAATCGCAATAGCGGAGGCAATCCGGCTGGAGTTGATATAATCATCCGTATATCCGGTATAGACTTTATAAGGATAACTGTTTTCGAGAATAAACTTTAACCCGGCAAGGACTTTTCCGTCACGAATGTACTCGTTATTTATCCTGTAAACAATGTTCCCTTGGGAAGACGGCAGATTATATGATTTATTGCTGATGGGGTACTGTACTGTACCGAACAATTCTATCTGCGGTGTGTACAGGAACTTATTGTTGTTAACATAAGGCTGTTTTGTCTGGACAATCTGTATATCCTTATCGTTCGCTGTTTCACCGACGGCACGGGTTCTGACCGTAAACTCAAGCCCTTTTGTGTCATCCGGATTTACAGGTGATGTATTCATATCCATCAACAAATCCGGGTCAAACCCTGCGCTCCCTGTTTGTATGGAAGCGATGGCGGTTTCAGCGACAACCGCGTTTTTGAGATCCGTTTCTGTTCCAAGCGGAAGGAGAACGTCTTCTTCTTTCAGGTAGATCGTGCGGTAACCTTCAGGCTGATCTGTATCACCGACAATACTGGGGTCAAAGTAATACTCAGCTTCCACCCATCCGTTATCGTATCGTGCGCTTATCTGCACATTGCTTTCCAGAACCAGGTATCCCGCACGATAGATTTCGTCTTCTGTTGGTTCAAGATAAGCAGGCGTATACCTGGTCACACGGCCGTATTCCATATTATCGGCGGTTGACACGCTGATAACGGCTAAGACCATAATCAGCATAACAAAAACAGCAGCAAATTTACGCATAAACGCAGATCCCCCGTTCATATGATCATTTTTCTTTAAGGTTCAATCGTAAGAACGTTTTTCGTCTGATTGTACCTGCCCGGGTAATTGACCAGAGCATTTTCTGAAACATACTCTTCCGAGTATGGCATAAGGTTGTGCGCTTCTTCATCGGTTGCGACAGGAACGCTGCCTTGGTTTATATTTCCGGTTTCATCGCAGTTATATAGATATGTGTGCCCGTTTACGGTTGCAAAGGTTCTGTAGAATTTCGCACCGGTTTTGGTAATGCAGGCATACAGATTATTACTTAATACGTAATACTTATTACTATCAAGATGGTTCTCTTCCTGTTCTACTCTTTCGGGATTTGCATACTTTTCTTCCGCCAGGTCCACAGGGACAGATGACGCTATTTCAACATATGTTTTGCCGTCAGAAAGATTCTTTAACTCTACGGCAAAGTAGCCTTTCTGTTCTTCCTGGTTCACATTGTTGATTCTTTTCCACCTTGTTCCGTATGTACGCAGTTGGATATTGCCGTCAGCATCCTGGTAAGCCCAGAGAGGCTCTGTAACACCAAGGACGGTCACTTTTTGATAGGATGTATTTATTTCATCCGGTTCTGTATATTCAATAGGGCTCATTGTTTCGATCCGAACATTTTCTGAATCCTTACTTGTCAGGTCTATGAGCTCTGCTTGTGGCGCTGACGTGCTGATCTGTTCGCTCATCTCGCTGATAGCCTGCACGGGATTTTGTTCTGTTGTTTGGTCTTCTTCGGTGGATTTTTGCACGGTTCCCTGTTTTTTCCCGGCCGCAGGAACCGTTTCGTTACCAGGCACAATGAAATACTTGACGCCAAGCACGATCAGGACAGCAGCAAGCACGATAGAAACAACGAGCAAGACAATAGAAGTTTTTTTCATGGTTCATTTCTCCTTTATTATTCCTGATAGACCATAAACACAGTTCTTGTTTCGCCGGAAGTCAGGGTGATATAAACAGGAATACGATAGATTGAGTTTGCAACCTTCTCCTGTACCTTACGTCCTTTGAAATGCTCCTTGATGAAGTCAAGCTGGTAATCGATCATAAGTGAACCCGGAACGATTTTCCCGTTTTCATCAGATCTGCAGAACCCAGCCACGATACCGTTCGGTGTAGCATACCTTCTGTATACATTCTCGCCGTAGATATCTACGTAGTAATACAGGGTAGGGTCTTTTTTCATTACTTTAACTTCCCGGGGGATTTCAATCGCCTCTGTACTATCCGTATAGATCGGCAGATTGTTGTAAGGCGTAGGCGCAGGAGCAGGCTCGCCTTTCTTTTCTGCATCTGCTACAGCCTTGTCATACTTTTTCTGTTCGTTTGCCCTGTTTCGGACATATGCTTTTATGTTGTTTTTCGTGGGAGGATCGCACGGGTAATACTTGCACGGTAATTCTGTTGATATATTGATCGGGTTGTCGTCCTTATTTGTCTGGACATAATATTCGTCACCGTTCTCGTATACATCCGCCTTAAAGAACCCCTGCAGGGTATTCATCACGTTCTCGTCTTCCAGTTCATCTACTTCGGCATAAACACGGAATTCTGTCCGGCCGTCTGAGTTGGTGAACGCATACACGCAATGATTGACTCCATCAAGATCTATTGCCTGATAGAAAGACGGAATCTGTACGTTGACAGGAACATCCTGCTGTATTCTCATAGCAGAATGTGACTTCACTGGGTCTCGTACTACAATCACAGGTTCCGGTGTCGGTGTGTCTGCTGCCTTTATCTCTATCGGCTTGATAATGACGGCTGCTGTCGCATCTGGTTTTACGTTTTCTGCTGGTTTAATAGCATCACAGCCAGACATGACGATCAGCAACATTATCGCCAACAGGAGGAGCAGCCATTTCTTTTCCTGCATATATATCCCTCCGATAAACTCCGTTATGGCATCCATAACGAAAAATATGTCTACATATATAATTATTCATTGTTTTTGGCGGTTTTTCGGCATTCTTGCAAAATTTTTTCCGCAATTCTGCTCGAACGCCAGAAGTCAGTATTACGTATGCAGTATTACGTATTAAGTATTATACATTACTTCCTCATCCAACAATCGTGCATACCAGCCAAAGCGATCTCGCAAAACACATAGAAAGAGCCGCATAGCATCATTTAATACGTATTACTTCACACTTAACATGTATTACTTATTAAGTATAACTTATTATGTATTACTTAATACACATGCATGATCGCGTGGGCACCTGCACTGTTGCCAACAGAACATTAAACGTATTACTTCTTACATATTACATATTACTTATTACTCATCTTGCAACATCTTTTATCAACGATCAACAACATCGGATGGCGCATACGCTTATTACTTTTACGTTATACGTAATACGTAATACGTATTATCTCTCTCAAGGCCTTATCAAAGAGACAGCAGCATAGGGAGACTGCGGAACAGGTTCCCGCTCTCTTTGATTTAACGTATTACTTATTACGTATAACGTATTATTTATTACCAAACTATTGACGAACCCAACCAAGCTGTGTATTATATAGCCGTACTTATTACGTATGACATATTATGTATTAAGTATTACGTATTATTTTTTCAACATGTATCAGGAGGAATAAGTATGAGAATTGTCGCGGTAACTAATCAAAAAGGCGGTGTTGGCAAAACAACTACTGCGCTTTCAGTGGGCGCTTGCCTTGTAGGTGAAAAACAGAAGGTACTGCTTATCGACTTTGACGGATCATGCAACCTGACATTAGCCTGCGGCGGCGAATCTGAAGGTGTTTGTACTGCTTATGAGATGATGACCCTGGAATGCACCGCGGAGGACGCCATTCAGTCAATGCCTGGCGGTTACGATCTGATCGGAGCAAACGCGAATCTCCCTGGTGCAGAAGGCACTATTGCGGATCCTGTTTCAAGAATCGTGCGGTTGAAAAACTGCCTGGAGCCCATTAAAGACAAGTACGACTGGATTATCATTGACACACCTCCGAACCTGGGTTTCCTTACAGCGAATGCACTTGTGGCTGCAACAGATGTCCTTATTCCATCTGAAGCCGATTTTCTTTCCGCCAAAGGCGTTGTGGACCTTGTTAACGGCACTATCCGTTCTATAAAGAGCAACATCAATCCGAATTTGCATGTCCTTGGCATCGTACTCACAAAATATGTAAGCAACACAAACAACTCCAAAGCAATGACAATGGCTATTTCTGAAATGGCAAGCCAGTTCAACATCAAGGTATTCGATACCACAATTCGCAATAACGTTGCAGTAAAAGATGCCCAGGCAAGAAAAATGGATATTTTTCATTACAGCAAATCGGCTTATGCTGCGCTGGATTATATTTTCCTGACCCACGAAATCATGGAGGAGGTAAAAAAGAATGGCTAAAAAGGTTGACGCAAAAGAGCAGAGCAACAAGTTTCTTAATAACCTGATTCCATCTGGCGCAAATACCATTGAGCCATTAAGCGCTCCTGTAACAACAAAACCGGCGCCATCACCCACAACCGATACAGGGGAAGTCTCAAAAAACGCCGCTTCTGGTCGCAAAAAGCAGGGGTCAGAGGTAAAAACACGAACAAGTTTTTCCATTGATCCGTCAGATTTTATAAATCTGAAACGGATTGCTTTTATGGAAAATAAGACAATCAGCTTTATCCTCGGTGAGTATGTCAAGTCATACATTGAAAGCCATCAGAAAGAACTGGACGATTTTTCCAAGATCCCGGCAGCCTTCCAGCGCAAGGTCGATGCCAGCAACTTCTGATAACAACTCATTCAGAGAAGGCTTACATGGCCTTCTCTTTTTTTATGCTATTACATATTATGTATTACGTATTACTTATTATAAGCATATGAAAGCCCCACCACACTTACGCATGGTGGGGCAGGAGAGTGCTACGCTTACTTTTTAGTCGTCTTGCGCTTCTTGATCACAAGCACCGCACCGGCAGCAATCGCGATCACGAGGAGGCCGACGCCGATCCACAGGTACGGGCTTTCAAGCACTGTTCCTGTCTTGATGATCGGGTAGTTTACCCAGTGATACATCTCATCCGGCATTACGTAGTCTTCATTCAAGTTAACTACAACAGCTTCGTCTGATTTCATGAAGCCGGAAAGCGTCGCGGTTTCTCTGATGACATAACGTCCAGGAGTAAGGCTTGTGAAACTGATGATACCGTCTGCGCCGGTGACATATTCACCAAGCACTGTACCATTCTCGTCTTCCAGCGTAAACTTGACTCCAGACAGCGGATTGCCCTTATGGTCAACCTTGATAAGTTCGAAGTGGTTCGGGATATCCTTGATGGTATAGACCGTTTCTTCGTTCCATGTTTCATCTACGTGGATCTCGACATCAGGCGCTGTGTTAAATCCATTCGGCGCCTTTGTCTCACGAATGATCCAATCCCCGTAACCAAATTCTTTAAGGGTAAATACGCCGTTGACATTGCTTCTGGCTGTTTCAGTTATCTTGCCGGTAGCCTTATCAATCAGGGCAAATTCCGCACCCTCCAGAGGATTACCGCTGGTGTCCGTCTTAATGAACTTCATCTCTTTGTGGATATTGACGAATGTTGCAATCGTCTTATTCTCATTGACGTAGTTCTTATCGACATTAACCTCCGCGGTTTCCGGACTGAGCATGTATCCATTCGGAGCTGTTACTTCACGGATCGTATGCTTGCCATAAGGAACCTTATAGAATGTTGCAACACCGTTTGCATCGGATACAGATGTCATGAGCTGTTTGCCTTCAGCATTGAACAGTCCGAACGTTGCTCCGGCAAGCGGTCTGCCCATCGTATCAGTCTTCAGGACCTTAACCTCTGTCATATCATTCCTGAACTTGACTTCTGCATCTACAACATACGTATCAGCGTTCTTATACTGCAGCGTTACATTCTGGCGTTCTGCACTGAACACATATCCTTCAGGAGCAGAAATTTCAGTGACGTAGTATTCGCCAAACGGCAGCGGGTCAGTCATTGCCAGACCGTTTTCAGAAGTAGTCAACGTCTGAATCAGCTCATCAGCCTTGAACCAGACAGATCCATCTTTACCAAGGATATCTTTCTGGGCGCGAACTTCAAATACTGCGCCAGCAAGAGGAGCATATCCAATGGTATCGTTCTGGAGCATGCCGCCGGTCTTTTCAACGATGATCCGTCCTCTGTACGGACGATAGTTGTTCGTGAATACTGCATTTTCCTTAGTATCACTGTCGGAAGCAATCTCCAGAACACCATCGTTGTCCTTAACTGTCACAGTAACACTGAACACATTTCCGGCGCATGTGTAATCTCTGTCTTTGGCGTCGATCTCTTGGATCGTATACTTGTATACACCCGCATGCAGGTAAGTAATCTCGCCAAAGTCAGCCTGTCCATGATCGTGGATAGAAATCGTCTTGGAACCCAGTTCAGATCCTGCGGGCATGGGCGCATTTCCTTCTGCTGTCAGGACAAACTTGAAGTCAAGCTGTTCGCTTTCACGTCTGTCTTCACCAGTCATGACCTTTGCTGCATAGAGGGTGTCTTTGACAGGAATCGGCGTGTAATTGTTAGTAATGGTCAGGTTTTCAACGGGAGCATCATTCACATACATAGTCTGTTCAAGACGTCCATCATTATCAATGACGGAGATATGGACGCTATATACGTTGCTGTCGTATGTATATCCTGTATCATTACCGGCTATTTCACATACGCTGTAATCGAACTCTCCAGCGAAATCAAGCAGGATCTTGCCGAACTCAACTGTGGCCTGGCCAACTGCTTCAATCGTCTTCTTACCGTCTTCCGTGCCTTCAGGCATGGGGGAGAGTACGCTTTCTCCAGCAATCGTGCCTTCGCCGCCTGTCAATGTGAACTTGAAAGTCTTGTTGACCGGCTGAGGATCGCCTGTGATGACCTTGGCAACAGGCATTGTCTGTTCAGTCGGGATCGGCGTGTAATCATTCACAAAGACGATTTCGCTGTATTCGTTTTCTTCCTTGTCTACTGCTACCCAGGTCGCTTCAAGTTTGCCATTGTTATCAGCGACGCTTATGACAGCTGTGTAGATTGTGTTATCGAAGGTATATCCTGTCCAGTCCTCAGCTTTTTCGGTAACCGTGTACTTATATACACCGGCACGAGTGAAGTGAATATTACCGAAGTCGGATTCTCCTTCGTCTTCAATGTAGGTGTGATCATATTCCATGGAAGCCTGTTCTGTTTCTTCTTCAGATCCGCTCATGTCTTCCCAGGACTCATTTGTAATCTCAAAGGTAAACGTCTTCAGGTTCGGACGTTCATGTCCGCCTGTAATCACCTTGGAAACAGGCAGTTTCATATCAGTCGGAACCGGCACGTATTCATTCCTGAACAGCAGGCTCCTTGCCATATGGATTGAATTTCCTTCGGGATATGTGATCGCGTAATCAGATGTAAGCTCTCCGTCATCCTCGGATACATTGACTGTTACATCGTAGATGATATTATCGTATGTATATCCGGTCAGTCCTTCATCAAGCTCATATACATGGTACACGTACTTGCCCTTCTTCTCGAAGGTCACATCAAAGGCATTTGCCTTGGAGGTCGTACGAGTTCCCTGTATTTCAACAACATCTTCAACAGGATCCGGGCAGGTTTCGCTATCCTTTTCTATTGCGAATCGGAAGGTGGATGCCTGCCAGGGCTGCTGGTTGTAGATCTGCTTGATGATCGGCAGCTTCACGGTTGTCGGGATCGGAGTGTAATCGTTGGTAAAGACAATCTGTTTGACTGTTTCGCCGTTGTCCGTCCATGTCGCTTCCAGAGTTCCTTCGTTATCGGTTACTGTTACGATGACCGTATGTTCGGTTTCATCGAAGGTGTATCCTACATACTCTTCGGGAACTTCTCTTACAGTGTATTCGTAGGTTCCGATAGCATCGAAGGTAATTCCCGGGAAGTAGGCGGTTCCGGCGCTGTTGATCACGATTTCCGGATCAAATGGAACCGGGTTGCCTTCAACCGCAGGCGTAATTGTGAATGTAAAGTCTTTGCGGTCTGTGACCCTTGAGCCAGTCAGGACTTTCTTCACCGGGATCTGCAGCGTTACCGGCGCGGGCTGATATTCGTTCGTAAACTCGGCTGCCAGGTCGTTTTCAGCCGTTACAGCTTCATTCTCAATGAACACAACCGCGCTCAACCGAGCTGCAATGTCTGTAACATCCACACGAACGTTGATAAGGTTCGTATCGTAGGTATAGCCCTTATCTGTTCCCTTAACCTCGCGGACAATGTACTTATAAGTACCAGCCGCATCGTAGGTTATCGGCAGGAACTCGCCGTCAGATGCGCCGCTGACTACTGCTTCGTCCGATGCAGGCATAGGTGAATCGCCTGTTGTTAGGATCTTGAATGTGAAGTCCGCGTCAGACGGTGTTTCGTGTCCCGTTAACAGCTTACGAACAGGGATGATCGCCGTAGTCGGGGAGGGAACATAGGTATTCGTAAATACCGCTGTTCCGGTTACAGAGGCTTCCAATCTGCCGTTATGGTCGATAACCGTAATGACAATCCGTTTCACGCCGTCATCATAGGTGTATCCGGGTTCTTCGCTGTTCTTTTCGGTAACGTCGTACACATATTCACCAACCTCGGTGAAGGTTAGCGCGTCGAAGGAGTTCTCGCCAACATCCTTAATAACGATTTCCTGCAGAGACTCGTTATTTTCATCAACCAGAGTGAACAGGAAGTCTTTTTCTTCTCCTTCAGGCCGGTTATGCCCTGTGATTTCCTTATTGACAGGAATCGTTACGTCAACAGGAATCGGTGTGTAGTCGTTCGTGAAGGTTACAAACTCAACATCCTCACCGTCATCTGTCCAAACCACTTCAAGGTTTCCGGCGTTATCTGTTACGGTAGCGACGATTGTATGGACCTTTTCGTCATAGGTATAACCAACATCTGTTCCCTTTACTTCTTCAACCTCGTAAGTGAATACGCCAGCTTCAGTAAACCAGATATCGTTGAAGACCGTTGTTCCCTCATCCTTAATGTTCGCTTCGGTTATTACAGGCATCGGAACAATGCCGGTTTCACTTTCTGCGGAAACAGGAGTCAGAACGAATGTGAATGTCTTCTGGTATTCCGGCTGCCTGTCGTTGCCTGTAAGCGCCTTCATTACAGGAATGTTGAGAGAGACAGGAAGCGGCACATAGTTGTTAGTGAACAGGACTTCATCTTCGTACCGTCCATCCACCTTCCAGGACACTTCTATCGTGCCGTGGTTATCTGTGGCTGTTACGATAACCACATGCTGTGCGGTGTCGTAAGTGTATCCTGTGCTGCTGCCCGCCTCTTCCTTGACTACATAGGCATATACACCCGCTTCGGGATATGTGATCTCACCGAACTTGGTCAGGTTCGCACCAACAGCCTGTGCTGTATTGGTTTCAGGCATCGGAGCGCCGTCCATTCCGGTAAGCACGAAGGTGAATGTTTCATCAGTAGGCGTTGCCTGTCCTGTCAGAGCTTTGCGGATCGGCAGTTCAAGTTTGCCAGGGATAGGCGTGTAGTCATTTGTAAAGACAATCGCGCCAACCATGCTGTCCACATCGACCCATTCCGCTTTCAGATTACCATCGTTATCTGTAACAACGATCTTAATCATGTGTTCGGTTGCGTCATATGTATATCCAGTAGAGTCTCCCTGAATTTCCTGGATCTTATAGTAGTAAGTGCCGATTGCATCAATATGGAACGACTCGAAGTATGCGTACCCGGCATCGACAATATTGATAGTCGTTGCCGCAGGCAGAGGCTCTTCCTGGATATAGGCCGGTGTTCCTTCCATTCCGGCAGGAGTCAGTGTAAACCGGAATGTTTCTTTTTCATCCGGGCGTACGTTACCGGTTATATCTTTGCTTACAGGGATATCAATTTGTACGGGTGTTGGATAATAAGTGTTCGTGAATTCAACAGATTCAACTTCCTCATCGTTTGCCTTCCACGAGGTTTCCAGTGTTCCGTGGTTATCGGTAACAATGATCGTTACAGGATATTCTTCTTCTGAGTAGGTATACCCTGTGTCATATCCCCTGATTTCCTTAACCAGATAATGATATTCGCCTGCAGTATCGTAGGTAATCTCACCAAATTCTACGCTTTCTGCGCCAGTCGCATTAACTGTAGCGGAGGCTGGCAGAGGAGCGTTTTCTGTGGTGGAGATCTCGAACCGGAACGTCTTGTCGTTAGGCGTCGGATGTCCGGTCAGGAGTTTAGTAACAGGAACTTTGAAGGTCACAGGAATCGGATGATATTCATTCAGGAAGGATATCTGGGATACTGTGAGCTCGTTGTCCGTCCAGGAAACAATCAGCTTGCCCCCCACATCAACGACCTCGGCCCGGATGTTATGTTCGGTTGTATCGTAAGTGTATCCTGTGCTGTCACCAGCCGTTTCAGTGATCTTGTAATTGTAGATGCCTGTTTCTGTGAATGTAATGTCCTCGAATGATACGAAGCCTTCATCCACAACGCGGATCTCGGAAGATTCTGGCATCGGCTGTTCAAGACCGTCTGTCACATTTTCCATTCCTGTTGCTTCAATCACAAACAGGAAGGTTTCCTTTTCATCCGGACGCTCATGCCCGTCTACACTCTTGGCTACGGGAATATCAAGGATAGCCGGTTCAGGCGTGTAGTCGTTAGTAAATGTAACATGTTCAACAGTTTCTTCGTTATCAACCCATGTCAGTTCCAGATTTCCATGGTTATCTACAACAGACACCTTGATGGTATGCTCTGTATCGTCATAAGTATATCCGCGGTCATTTTCATTCCGCTCACGGACAATATACTCATACTCACCGGCATGGCTGAAGGTTATGCTGCCAAACAGGTTTTCTCCTTCATCACGGATAGTGATTGTGTCGTTTTCCGTTGAAGGAGCCGCCCCGACTGCTTCAAGTTCAAACGTGAAGTTCACCCTGTAGGTTTCTTCTCTTGCGTTGCCGGTTATGACCTTCTTAACCGGGATCCGCAGGCTTGTCTCCACAGGCTGATAGTTGTTTGTGAACTCTGCGTACTCCTTATCCTGAGCGTCAATCGTATACGTTGCAATCAGGACACCGTCGATGTCACGGACAGTTACGATGATCGTGTGTACGGTTCCGTCGTAGGTATATCCTGTGGCGGTTCCTGCTGTTTCGGACACGGTGTAAACGTATGTGCCGGCTGTGTCATAGGTGATGGCCGGGAAGTTAGCCGTGCCTTCGTCTTCAATCGTAATTTCTGTTTCATCAGGCATCGGAGCATTGCTGTCGGAAGGTGTATTCAGGCTGAAGATGAATGTTTCCTTGTCTTCCGGACGCTCATCTCCGGTGATCGCTTTTGACACAGGAATTTCAAGCGTTGCGTCATCCGGGTTGTAATCGTTCGTGAAAGCTACCTCGGAAACAGTCTCATTATTGTCTGTCCATACAGCTTCCAGAACACCGTGGTTATCTGTTACGACAACACTGATAGCATGTTCTGTATCGTCGTAGGTGTACCCGTGCATATCGCCCTGGGTTTCCTTTACGATATAGTTGTACGTTCCGGTTTCTGTATAGGTAATAGCAGGGAAGGATACCTTGCCGACATCCGTGATCTGTACTTCTGTCAGTGCGGGCATGGGCTGTTCAAGACCGTCTGTCACATTTTCCATACCGGCGGCTTCCATAGTGAACAGGAAGGTTTCCTTGTCCAGCGGGCGGTCATTGCCTGTAATATCCTTGCTTACGGGAATTACAACCTCCACAGGAATCGGTGTGTAGTCGTTTACGAACCCTGCATCCGCTTCCTCTTCGCTGTCCATGGTCCAGGTGACTTCCAGTGTGCCGGCGTTATCCGTGACAGTCACGACAACTGTCTTAACAGACACATCGTAAGTATATCCTGTTGAATCAGCGCGGGTTTCACGTACAGAGTAGTTATATGTTCCTGCATGTTCGTAAGTGATGGGTGCGAATGTAGTTTCACCTTCGTCCTCAATCGTCACAAACCGCTCGGCAGGAATCGGGCTGTTGCTGCTTTCAGCAGCCAGTTCAAAGATGAAGGTTTCCTTGTCATCAGGTCTCTCGTTGCCAGTAATGCTCTTTGTAACGGGGATCTCAAGCGTTACAGGAACAGGCGTGTAGTCGTTAGTGAACGGTACCGCAGCAACCAGGCCCTCATCGCAAGTCCATGTGGCTTCCAGGGTTCCGGCATTATCCGTTACAACAATGCTGACAATATGGCTTGTTTCATCATAGGTATAGCCTGTTGCGTCGCCCTGTGTTTCACGGACTGTGTAGTTGTATGTGCCTGTTTCTGTAAATGTCGTGGCGGGGAAGGATTCCTGGCCAATATCCGTGATCCGGATTTCTGTTTCTTCAGGCATTGGCTGTTCAAGGCCATCAGTCACATTTTCCATACCGGACGCTTCGATGGTGAAGAGGAAGGTTTCCTTCTCGTCAGGACGTTCGTCACCAGTGATATCCTTGCTTACCGGGATAACAACATCCACGGGAGCCGGAGTGTAATCATTGATGAACAGTACGTTCTCGACTTCTTCGTCATTATCTGTCCAGACCGCTGTCAGATGTCCATTCTCATCTTCGACTGTAATAACGATGGTATGTTCAGTCGTGTCATAAGTATAGCCGTTTGTGTCTTCCTGCGTTTCAGCGACGATATACCTGTATTCGCCTGCGTGTTCAAGCGTGATCTCGCCAAACTCCGCGGTACCTTCGTCTTTAATGGAAGCCGTCCTGATAATAGGCATCGGCGCACCATCTTCACCAACAATTGTGAACTTGAAGGTGTTCTTATAGGCATTGGGTCTTGCGTTACCGGTAATCTGCTTTTCAACAGGAATCACAACGGAGGTAGGCGTAGGCACGTAGCGGTTTGTAAACATTACGTTAGCATCGCTCATGGCGTGACCGTTATCTGTCCAGGTCGCAACCAGTTCACCGCCCTCATCGGTTACGGTAACAATGAGGATGTGGTTGGATCTGTCGTAGGTATAGCCCTCCGCGTCTCCTTCCGTTTCAACCAACGTGTACTGGTAAGTACCGGCTGTATCGTAGGTGATTTCCGGGAAGGACGCGGTGCCTTCATCTGTGATTTCAACCACATTATTTTCGGGCATCGGTGAGTCATTCGGCGTTTCCAGCGTAAAGATGAATGTTTCTTTCTGATCCGGACGATCATCACCGGTTATGACCTTTTCAACCGGGATAACCAGAACCGCGTCAATCGGGTTGTAGTCGTTCTCAAACGGAACATTCTCCACAACACTGCCGTTGTCAGTCCATGTTGCTTCGAGTATGCCGTTGTTGTCCGTTACAACCACCTGGATTGCGTGTTCTGTATCGTCGTAAGTGTATCCTATGCTGTCAGCCATTCTTTCTGTGACAGTGTAATTGTAAATGCCTGTTTCGGTATAGGTCATAGCAGGGAAGGACTCAAAGCCGATATCCGTAATCTGGATCTGCGTTTCTGCAGGCATCGGCTGTTCGAGGCCATCCGTCACATTTTCCATACCGGCAGCCGCGATGTCGAAGAGGAATGTTTCTTTCTCATCGGGGCGTTCATTGCCTGTTACATCCTTGCTGACGGGGATAATCACATCAACAGGGGCCGGTGTATAGTCGTTTGTAAAGGCAACAGCCTCAACCGTCTCACCATCATCAGTCCATTCAACGCTCAGGACGCCGTCTGTATCAGTGACGACAGCTTCAATAGCGTGTTCGGAACGATCATAGGTATAACCAGTCGCATTTCCGGTTTCTTCACGCAGGATGTAACTGTATGTACCGGCTTCAGTGAATGTTATCGGCTCAAAGGATGCTTCTCCCTCATCCTCGATATCGACTCTGTTGGAAGCAGGCACAGGAGCGTTTCCTGTGGCGTACAGACGGAACACGAAGGTTTCTTTCTGATCAGGCCGCGCGTTTCCGGTAATGGTCTTTGATACGGGGATAATGAGGTCAACAGGCTCCGGAATGTATTCATTGCTGAAGACCAGCGATGTTACATAGCCGTTTTCAAGGTCATACATTTCGTTTTCGTCGCTCTGGATGTAACGAATACTGCTTACTGTCAGTGCTCCGTTATTATCCTCGACATCGACTACCACGATTGCATAACTGGTATCGTAAGTATAGCTGTTTTCGTGAGTGTTGACTTCATGAATCAGATACAGATACCTGCCGGTTTCCGTATACTCCAGCCCGGTGAACTTCGCGCTACCAACGTCGCTTATGCTGATCTGTGTTTCGGTTGGCATAGGCACATTGCTCTTTGCGCCATTGGTGAGATCTGATGCAACACCAGCGCTTACATGGTTGCGGAGGTGGTAGATAACAGCAATCTCATCCTCGATTTCGAAGACAAACTCTTTCTTCTCCGGCCTGTCGTTGCCTGTAATAACCTTGCTGACAGGGATCTCCGTCTCTACGGAAGCAGGCACATAAGTATTCAGGAACGGTACGGCATCAACGCTTTCTCCGTTCATAGTCCACTCTGCCTGCAGTTCGCCATCTACGTCAGTTACAGTAACGAGGATGTTCTGGATAGAATCGTCGTAAGTATAACCACGGTCAACGCCGGTTTCCTCTGTAATGGTGTATTCGTATTCTCCCGCTTCGGTGTATACGAACTTGCCAAACTCCGCTTCGCCATTATCTGTAATGGATACGCGGGTTACAGCAGGGAGTGTATCCTCGTCGCCAGCCACATTGAACCAGAACGTCTTCTGCAGATAACCTTCGCGGTCATTGCCTTCAACAGTCTTTGTGATCGGGATCTTAATGGATACAGGAGCCGGGATATAAGTGTTGGTGAACTCTACGGCATCCACATCGAGACCGTCAGCCTTCCATGTGACTTCCAGAACGCCGTCATTGTCTGTTACGCGAATCACAACAACATGCTGTGCGTTATCGTAGGTATAGCCGGTATCGCTGCCAGCATTTTCACTGATAGTGTAGACGTATACGCCGCTTTCAGTGAAGGTGATCGGCTCGAATGCTCCGGTTTCACTGCCGGTTGTGGTTGTGGTTGTTGAATTTGGGGCAGGAGCGCCATCCTGCGGAGTCAGTGTGAAAGTGAATGTCTTGTCCGTAGGAGTGGTCTGTCCTTCGAGGATCTTACGGATCGGGATAGAGAACTCAACTTCATCCGGGATGTAGTTGTTCTCAAACGGTACAGTTTCCACTACCTGTCCATTGTCTGTCCAGGTCGCGTCAAGAATACCGTTATTATCCGTAACAACGACCTTAATCAGATGTTCAGTGTCGTCATAGGTATATCCATGACTGTCGCCCATTGTTTCTGTAACAATGTACTTATAAGTTCCGGCTTCAGTATAAGTAATTGCCGGGAAGGGAACAAAGCCTGCGTCTGTGATCCTTACTTCTGTTGTTTCAGGCATAGGCTGTTCAAGGCCATCCGAAACGCCTTCCATGCCGTTCGCGGAGATCACAAACTTGAAGGTTTCCTTGTCATCCGGACGATCATTACCGGTGATATCCTTGCTTACAGGTATAACCACATCTACCGGAGCAGGAGCATATTCATTCGTAAATGTGACAGTGTCTACGGTTGCCCTGTTATCTGTCCATTCAGCTTCCAGCACACCGTTGTTATCTGTTACTTTAATCGTAATGTTATGCTCTGTTCTGTCGTATGTATATCCGGAAGCAGATCCAGCCTCCTCGGTAAGAACATAATTGTAAGTTCCAGCCGCTGTAAAGGTGATCTCATCGAAGTATGCGGTATTTTCGTCTTCAATTTCAATGACCCTTGCTGCGGGAACAGGAGCATTTTCTGTTTCAGTCAGACGGAACCTGAAGGTTTCCTTCTGAGCAGGACGATTATTTCCTTCAATTACCTTCTGAACCGGGATAGCCACTTCAACAGGCGTAGGATGATATTCGTTTACGAACTCGACTGCAAGGACCTGCTGGCTGTTGTCCGTCCACTCAACTACCAGGCGTCCATTTACATCTGTAACAATGACGTCAATGGTATGCACAGGAGTATCGTATGTATACCCGGGCGCATAATTATTGGTTTCAGACAGCTTGTACACATAGCGTCCGGCGTGTTCGAAGATAATAGGCTCAAACACCTCACGGCCTTCATCTGTAATAGTGATCTTATCCTGAACAGATGCGCCGCTTGTTGCAGGCATCGGAGCTTCTCCGACGGGCCGCAGCGTGAACTCGAAGGTCTCTTTGTTCGCCGGGCGGTCATTACCTTCAATGGTCTTAACAACAGGAATCTCAAGCCTTGCGGGAATCGGATGATACTCATTGGTGAACAGCACTTCATTTACAATATCACCATTGCAGTACCAGTCAGCCCTTAATGTTCCGTTGTTATCTGTTACTTCTACGCGGATCGCGCGGCTGGACGTATCGTAGGAATATCCATCCGCGCTTCCGGATGTTTCTGTGACCGTGTAATTGTAAATACCTGCTTCGGTGAACGTCATGTTGCCGAAGTTCTCGAAGCCTTCATCTTTAATGGTGATCGTATCCCGGCCGGGCATAGGCTCGTTGCCAGTCTGTCCTGCGAGCGTAAAGATAAAGGTTTCTTTCTGGGCCGGGCGTTCATCGCCTGTGATTTCTTTGGCAACGGGGATATTCACAGAGACCGGTACAGGATGATATTCGTTTGTGAACGGCACATCCTCGACCAGCCGTCCGTCGCACATCCATGTCGCGGACAGCCTGCCGTTAGCATCGGTTACTGTAACAACAACCGTATGCTCGTCAAAGTCGTATGTATATCCCGCGGAGCTGGCGGTCATTTCCATTACAGTGTAAGTATATACGCCGGCAGCTTCATAAGTAATCGCGCCAAAGCTTTCCTGTCCAACGTCCGTAATGTTAATGGTCGTTGACGCAGGCATCGGAGCACCTTCATGCCCGGTGATACGGAAGCGGAAGGTTTCCTTCTGATCCGGACGGACATTACCCTCAATCACTTTGCTCACGGGAATCTCAAGCGTGATCGGGGACGGTGTGTAATTGTTTGTGAATGTAACGGTATTTCCAGAAGTGCCGTTATCTGTCCAGGAAAGCTCCAGTTTACCGTTGTTATCTGTCACGGTTGCTACGAGCGTATGGGAAGTAGAATCGTATGTGTATCCCTGCTCGCTGGCGGATGTTTCACTTACTGTGTACTGATATGTACCAGCTTTGTTGAACACGATCTTGCCAAAGCTTGTTTCACCTTCATCCAGTACGGTAACCGTGCTTCTCTCGGATGTCGGTGCTGTTCCGACAGGAACCATTGTGAACGCAAACGGCTTCTTCTGTGTTGCGGAACGTTCAGATCCGGTAATCACCTTCTTGACCGGAACAATCCATTCAACAGGAGTCGGCTGATACTGGTTAATGAACTCAACAGAGCTTGCTGCAGAGCCATCGCAGGTCCATGTAGCCTCAAGATTACCGTTTATGTCTCTAACTGTAACTACAATGGCTTTTACAGATGTATCCGTTGTATAGCCATCATAATTCACAGCACTTTCACGGACAGAATAGACATAGGAACCTTCCTTCGTAAAGGTGATAGCCGGGAAGCTCGCGGTTCCTTCGTCCGCAATGGTGATCGTTCTGGGAGAGGGGATAGGAGACCCACTGCTCTCTGAGGCGAGTTCAAATGTAAATGTTTTTGAGGTTGGGCGAGGCTCGCCTTCAATCGTCTTCTTGACAGGGATCTGAAGATCCACAGGCGTTGCAGTATAGGTGTTCTCAAACGGCACAGCGGCGACCAGGCTTCCGTCAGAAGTCCAAGTTGCGTTCAGGACACCGTTGTTATCCGTTACCTTAACAACAATGAGCCTCGGTGTAGTGTCATAGGTATAGCCTGTTGCAGATCCGGCTGTTTCCTGCAGTGAGTAGGTGTAAGTTCCTTCTTCCGTGAATGTCATTTCACCGAAGCTTGCAAAGCCTTCATCGACAATAGTTATGGTGTTTGATGCAGGCATCGGGTTGCTGGAAGACTGTGCAGTAAGCGTAAATCTGAATGTTTCTTTGGCATCAGGTCTTTCTGATCCAGTAATGCTCTTGGAAACAGGAATGGAGATGATTACAGGTTCTGGAGTGTAATCATTGGTAAACTTTAGCTCGGAAGAATCCGGAGATACGGTTGCTGTCAGAACACCGTTGACATCCTGCACGGACACTGTGACATCAATGCTATGGGTGTCGTATGTATAGCCGACATCTGTTCCTCTTGTTTCAGACAGAGTATAAGTATAAGTACCCGCCTTATCAAACAGGATAGCAGGGAACTTTGCGGTTCCGGCGTCTGTAATCGTAACTGTATCATTTACAGGCATCGGATAACGAGCGTCATTTGCTTCAAGTTTGAAACTGAATGTCTTTATGGAACGCTGGTTGCGGGCATTGCCTGTTATTTCTTTCGACACAGGAATCCGCAGGGATACAGGTTCCGGCACATACTGGTTTGTGAATTTAATTTCCGTAGTAGGAATTCCATCACAAGTCCACTCATTCTGGAGCGTTCCGTGGTTATCCGTTACTGTAACTGTGACAATATGCTGTGCGGTATCGTACGTATATCCCGGAACACTGCCGGCTTCTTCAGTAACGATATAGACATACGTTCCAGCTTCTGTGTAATTGATCTCTCCGAAATACGCTGCGTTTGCACCGGTTGCCGTCGCTGTCGGGAGAACAGGCATAGGAGCGCCGTTCCGTCCGGCAAGCGTAAATGTAAACTGTGCGTCATTCGGCGTGTCATGCCCGGTCAGAATCTTCCGAACGGGGAGTATCAGGCTTGTCGGATTCGGCGTATAGTCGTTTGTAAACAGTACAGCGTCAACAGCTTCATCGCTGTCAGTCCAGCGAGCTTCAAGCTGACCGTTATTGTCTGTTACTACAACACGGATACTATGCTGTGTGTTGTCGTAAGTGTAACCGGTCGCAGATCCGGCTGTTTCTTTGATTGTGTAGTAGTAAGTGCCAGGCTCGTCGAATGTGATATCACCAAAGCTCTTCTGGCCTGCATCTGTAATGGAAATTGATGTTCTTTCGGGCATTGGAGCGGATGCAGTGCTGGAAGAGATAGTGAACTGGAAGGTTTCCTTATCAGACGGTCGCTGATTTCCTGTAATAACCTTTTCTACAGGAATCTGAATCGTAACGGGCTTTGGAGTATAGACGTTTGTGAAGGTAATGTATGATTCAAGAGCTCCGTCTACCGTCCAAACAGCCTGCAGCTGACCGTCAACATCTGTAACGGTAACCTTGATAATGCGTTCAGCTGTATCGTAGGTGTAGGCAGAAAGCGTTCCATTTACTTCCTTGACAGCATACGTATACTCGCCTGGGTCAATGAATGTAATGGAAGAGAATCGCGCATAATCTTCACCGACTGTGCTGATCCGCGTCACAACAGGAGCGGGAGCACCGCCAAGCGGGGTCAGCGTGAAGAAGAACGTCTCACGCTGGGGCTCTCCCTTGCCTGTAACGATCTTGTGTACAGGGAGTTCGAGCGTTGTCGGGTTTGGATGATAAACGTTGTTCCTGAAATTGACAGTGCTTACAGACTGTCCGTTATCCGTCCACGAAGAAGTCAGCGCGCCGTTTATGTCGCGGACAGATACTTTCAGAAGGTGCGGCGTGTCATCATATGTGATGGCATCCTGTTCACCCGCATTTTCAACCAGCGTATAACTGTATTCGCCGGCTTTTGTGAATGTGACGGTCGGGAAGGACTCTTCGCCTTCGTCCTGTATGGATACGGTATTGGGTTCGGGCAGGAATTCTTCAGATGATGCGTCATCCGCTGTGATGCTGAACGTATACAATTCAGAATCTGTCGCCCGCGGCGTACCCGTCAGGGACTTCCTGACAGGAATTGTTACCATGGTGGGTGTCGGATGATATTCGTTAACAAAGGCGGCGGAGGTTCCTTCGACATACTGTGACCCGCTAACCTTCTTGTAAGAGGTAGTAGCTACAAGAGCATACTGGCTGTCACCGACAACCTGACGGTCTACATGGATGGTAACCTTCCATACAGAATTATCGTATGTATAGCCGGGTTCGTCACCAGCGGTTTCCGTAATGAGATACTTATAATCGCCAGCCCTGTTGAAGGTAAATCCGGTGAACCTGGCCGCGCCTTCATCCTGAATCTGCAGGCTCAGTCTGTTCGGCATCGGAACCGTGCTTAAATTCTCCGGATCGGCAGCCAGCGTAAAGGTGAACGTCTTGTATTCGGGACGCTCTTCGCCTTCAATCGTCTTTGTTACAACGATTTCTGCGTTTGTGCTGGCAGGTGTATGGTATTCATTTTCAAAGGAAGAGGTGTAGTCCGTCTTATAAACGCCGTCCACATATACAGAGGCCGCAAGAGCGCTCTGGTTAAGATCCGGCTGGTAAACATGGACGCGGATGTTATGTACATCCTGGTCGTATGTCATGCCTGGAATACCTACAGCCGGCACAACTTCGCGGATGGTGTAATAATGGTCTCCGATAGCACTCGCGTCTGAAATGTTAAACTCAATATTTTCAAACGAAGCACTTGCCTGACCGCTTGACAGTGTTACGGACACATAAGCGTTCTCACCAGCAGGAGTACCGACAGGCATCGGGCTTCCGTCCGTAGTTGCCAGCTCGAAGTTGAATACTGCGGATTCCGCAAGGCTGTCCCCGGTAAGCGTCTTCTTAACAGGGAAGCTGATGATGCATCCGCCGATTTCGCTGGAGGGCTTCCGGTTATAGAATGTTGCCGGGCTGTCTGTTGCGCCATCTGTTGAGAAGCTGCTCCTCAGAAGAGCTTCACCGTTGGAGTTGAGGTATTCTTCGACCGCAACAGATACGATATGCGTCCGGTTATCATATATGATCGAGGATGTACCGGGAATTTCACGAACCTCATACTGGTAGATGCCAGGCTCCAAGAATTCAATTTCAGGGAACGATGCTGTGCCTTCTCCACGAATGGTGACACGGTTGGTTGCCGGAACAGGAGTATCCACGAGGAGATTGTTCTGTGTAAGCGTCTTTGCGGACACAGCGCGGATCTCAAACGTATAAGTCTCATTCCGCAGGGCAGCCGCATCTTCAGGCGTTACGCCAGCCTCAGAAGTACCAAGCGTTTTCTGTACAGGCAGCGCACGATATGTGGCCACTTTATTTGTTAAGTTATCGGTGTACAGAATCCGCTTATAAGGATGATTGTGTTCTGTGATATTGATCGTTGTTGACCAGGTGGATTCCCTGTATCCAAACGGTGTAACAGTTTCACGGACAGTGTACACGCCGTAAACGAGGTCGCTGCTCCTTGCAACGCCGTTCGCGTTTGTAGTAATGGTCTCTACGGGATTATTGTTTGAATCGTAGATCGTGAACTGAGCGCCAAGTACACCATGGTTGTTACGGGAATTGTATTTTGTGATTTCAATGGGCGCACGGATCACGGTATTGATCCAGTTAACATTCAGAACGGTAGAATTCGGATAGTAGTGGGGGACTGTGTATTTGATTCCACTGCTGGAGCCGTATTCAATCTTCTGATCCTGGTCATTCACATAGCACATGCCAACAGGGATATTGTTCTCGTACAGCTTATAGTCACCGATTACGAGATCCAGCCATTCTATCTTGCCCTGGCTATCTGTGGTCTTTGTGCTTGTGAAAGTTCCTCCGAACTCCGTATTGGAGAGCGTGAAGGAAATACCAGACATAACAGCGCCTGTCTCATTATTCTTCTTGACAAGCTTCAAATCGCCAACAGGCGTATCCTGGAATGTCTTGGAGTAGGTTGTGTTTGCGTTTTCTATAGATACGGACTGCGGGGAAGTTGCGATAAGGAAGCCCTTGGGAACGTATGTTTCTGTAATTGTATAGCTTCCGTAAGGCAGCCAATCCGAAGTAGCTTCGCCGTTCGCGTTGGTTGTCAGCGTTGCAACAACAGTATTTGAAGAATTCCTGATTTCGAATGTGGCGTTCGGAATCTTCATGCTGTTATCAAACTGGTTGACTTTTATCACACGAATCTTGCCAAGCTCGCGGTTCTTGATGGTTTTTTCAACGGTCTGATTTGCTGCGGTAATGCTTGCAGCAGTGTTTGTGTCGATGATCGCGTAATAATCGTGACCGGTGGAAGTTTCGGTGATTGTATAGTCACCGTAAGGCAGCCAACCGGTGATTGCTTCGCCGTTTGCGTTAGTGGTCAGGTTTGCAACGACAGTGCCACTGCTGTTCTTAACCTGGAACTTTGCTTCCGCGATCTTTGTTCCTGTATGATGTTCTTCGACCTTGGTGACCTTGATCTTACCAAGCTCGCGGTTCTTGATGGTTTTTTCAACGGTCTGATTTGCTGCGGTAATGCTCGCTGCAGTGTCCGTGTCAATGATCGCATAATAATCATGGCCCGTTGAAGTTTCGGTAATCGTGTAGTTACCATAGGGCAGCCATCCGGTGACAGCCTCGCCATTCGCATTGGTTGTCAGGGTTGCAACAACTGTTCCTCCGCTGTTCTTAACCTGGAATGTAGCTCCAGCTATCTTGCCGTTATTATGTTCCTCGACCTTGGTGACCTTGATCTTGCCAAGCTCGCGGTTCTTGATGGTCTTTTCGACAGTCTGGTTCGCTGCAGTAATGCTCGCGGCTGTATCCGTGTTGATGATCGCGTAATAATCGGCACCTGTGGAGGTTTCGGTGATGGTGTAGTTGCCATAGGGGAGCCATCCGGTTGTCGCTGTTCCGTCGGAGCCTGTAGTTAGGTTCGCAACAACGGTTCCTCCACTGTTCTTAACCTGGAAGGTAGCTCCGGCAATCTTGCTGTTGTTATGCTCCTCAATCTTGGTGACCTTGATCTTGCCAAGCTCGCGGTTCTTGATGGTCTTTTCGACAGTCTGGTTCGCCGCAGTAATGCTCGCGGCTGTATCCGTGTTGATGATCGCATAATAAGCCGCACCTGTGGAGGTTTCGGTGATGGTGTAGTTGCCATAGGGGAGCCATCCGGTTGTCGCGGTTCCGTCGGAGCCTGTGGTCAGGTTCGCAACAACGGTTCCACCACTGTTCTTGACCTGGAAGGTGGCTCCGGCAATCTTGCCGTTGTTATGCTCCTCAACCTTGGTGACCTTGATCTTGCCAAGCTCGCGGTTCTTGATGGTTTTTTCGACAGTCTGGTTCGCCGCAGTAATGCTCGCTGCGGTATCTGTGTTGATGATTGCATAATAACTCTGACCGGTGGCTGTCTCGGTGATTGTATAGTTACCATAGTCAAGCCAGCCAGTAATCGCTTCGCCATTTGCATTGGTGGTCAGGTTTGCAACAACTGTTCCACCACTGTTCTTAACCTGGAACGTAGCTCCGGCAATCTTGCCGTTATTATGCTCTTCGACCTTTATAACCTTGATTTTGCCTTGCGGCATGTTAGAGATAGTCTTTGTTACTGTTGCACCGGCAACCGTAATAGTTGCGGAGGTTTCAGCAGTGATAATCCGGTATCCGGTAGGAACGCCTGTTTCAACGATAGTATAGTTGCCTGCGTTCAACCATCCTGTTTCAGCTTCGCCGCTCGCATTGGTTGTCAGGGTAGCAACTACTGTTCCGCTGCTGTTCTTAACCTGGAATGTAGCGTTCGCAATCTTGATGTTATTGTTCGAGGAATCTACCTTAATAACCTTGATTTTACCCTTTGGTGTATTTGTCACATTAAAGGTGGGGTAAGTGAAGGTTTGGGTTGTCCTGTCAGTTGTAGACAGAGTGAACGTCTGGCTGTAACCGACTGAAGAATCATAATTGGGAGGGAATGTTGTTTCTTCTATTTTATAAGTACCCTTTGTTAAGCCGGACAGGCTTGCTTCGCCGTTCGCATTTGTAGTCATTGTCCAACTCTGGGCGCGGTTGGATTTGCCATAATCCATACCAGACAGACGGGTAACTGTAAACACGGCCCCTCTGACATTTCCGCCTGTTGCAGAGTCTGTTTTTTTGACATTGATCGTCCAGGTCTGGGCTATATTTGACGCCTGGAATGTCTTTGTAGGACCTTCGTTTTGCGTGGTAATCGTGACGGCTTGATATGCCGCATCGCTGTTGGGATTCAAATAATAACCGTCAACAGTTGATATTTCATGGATGTAGTAAGTGCCGTATTCGATATTTGTCCAGCCTGCAGTACCGCTTGAGTTTGTTGTAACGACACCGGTTTCTACATTAGAAATGTTCTTTGCCCGGGCTGTTTTGCTTGAATTCAAAAGTTCGAACTTTGCGCCCTGAATAACTTCGCTTGAATCATCCGAACGAACCTTTTTTACGTTCAACGAGCCATAGATCGGTTCATTTACGACAGAAGCCGAATAAGCAACATTCTGTCCGGCTGTGGTGATAGTGAACGTATGCAGTTTCCCGGCGTTCTGGTAGCCCGCGGGCGGGGTGATTTCTACGAGATCATATGTGCCATAAGGGACATTAGCCCACGCTGCCGCGCCATTTGTTCCGGTTGTTCTATCCGGCAACGCATTGCCGGATACATCTGTGGCAGCAGTTGTAGTTCCTGAATTGCAGAGCCTTAACACAGCCCCGCTTAATGGAATAGCAGTGGCGCCGGTATACATCTGCTTACGATACTTTGTAACCGTAACATTACCGGTGATGCGGTTATTTGTTACAGGTACACTCGTTGTGCTTCCGCCGCTTACCGTAACGTTGGACGCGGTGTATGTAACGTAATAGCCTGTGGGTGCAGACACTTCAGACAGGGTATAGGTTCCAACAGGAAGGTCGTCCCACTTGGCTTTACCGTCTGTTCCGGTGACTTTGTCAACAGGGCCATAAGTAACGCTGGAACCTGTCAGACGGAATGTGGCTCCGGACAGTGCAGCTCCGGTGTTGGCGGATGTTTTTGTTACCTCAACAGCACCATTCTGCGGGCCTTCTTCTGCTGTGTAATTTTTTACTACTGAAGCGTACGAGCCACCCTTTGCGGTTTCAACCGTCACCAGGGACTGCATATTTTTCATTAGAACCGGTTGAGCAAAAGAATTATCATAGTTGCCGGCGTCTACAAAAACATGCAACGAGGAAGTTTGAATTTCCGGTTCATATCCACGGAATTCTACAGTAGGGAGGGAAGAACTTGTGCTGGAAATGGTAATCTCTGTACCGCTGGGCGCCTGATACCATGTTCCGGCATCATTGAGGGTCATTCCGGATATTGTGACACCACTCGGAATAGATGAAACCAGCATCCAGAATTTATTGTTACAGTTTGAGGTGACTCTTACTTTTGCTTCATATTTTCCGGTAGAAGAGTTGTATGCATAGCCTGCTGTGGTTTCTGTGGTCAGCGTTGGAACTTTATTACCAAAAGCCATTCCTTGCTCAACCAGCCACTTCATATACTCTATATCTTTTACAGTACCTAAACAGCCACCTTCATTTTCGGTAGCCCCAGTGTTATAGTTTTCTCTTACGGACCATACGTTTGTGTCAAAATACGGTTTGCTTGAATTTTGGGATCGGGATGAACTGCCCGACTCGTATCCAAGCACGATCCATATAGCGGCCTGCGCGGAACTGTACGCCAAGCGTACTTTTTGGTCACTTGTAAAGGAAGAAGGATAGAAATTCGGAATTTTCCAAGGGAAACTGTTGTTCAAAATCCACGTTATCGCACGTTGCTGGACAGTCGTAAGACCATTGTGCGTTGTGCCCATATCGTTCGCGTTTATTTTGCTCGCAAGGTTATACATATTATAGGCACTTTTGTGGTTTGAAATGGAGTCTGGCTTGTTAAGTTCATAATGTTGTTTTAATGGTTGAATACAATATGCGTACTCCTGAGAAGCACTTGTAAAGGATTGTACATTGTTTGAGCTAACAGGTTCATCTCTGGATGTAAAAATTCGCTGTGTTCTAAAGTTTATTGAATTGTAACCGAATCGCTGCAGCCATGTCGGGCCATTAGTTTCGTTTTCCCCGTGTTTCCATGGCCAGTTATAATCATGATCATATTCGTTTGCCGTTATAGCAAACTTCAACGTCGTATGGTTTCTGGAATACGAGTTGTACTTTGTCGAAGTGCTTACACTTTTATCGACGAACAGATCTCTTCTATTTGTAACAGTTGCATTACCGCCGTCTATGTCAACACGAAGCGTTCCTGGATCTATCAATGTCGGAGCGGCTGCGGCAATACTGCTTACACTTACCAACGTCGGGTCTGTTACTTTTATTTCAACAATATTCCCATTTGCAAGGTTGACGGTCAGCGTTTCTTCTGTATTAAATGACTGAATGCTGCCTATAATGTAATCAACAATATCTCCGTCTTCCTCGACAGGAACAAACTCAAGCAGCATGTCTCCGGTAAACGAAACGGTCGCGTTCCTCAGAGATTCATAAATGCCGAAATGTGTGAGCATATCAGACAGTTTTATCGATTCGTTATTTATGCTCATTAACACATAACTCGGCGTTGTTATAAGAGTAACTGGGTCAGTGTATGTGAATATTACCTCATACGTAAAGATGAAATCAGAGAAGTCGGATGTTGTATATGTGAAGCTCTCGATGTCACCATCGGCTGTCATAATAACATCGTCGTCAGACAGGGTGATCCTTTTTACTTCACCGTCATGGACATGGTACACGTCGAAGGTAACGCTCTGGATCTCCGCGTCTTCCCGGATGCCGTTACGGATATTGATCTGGTTTTCTGGCGTGATTGTAACGTCATATTCGCCTGGGGCGTTATATTCTTCGCCGTTTACGTCAATACCGACGCTGAATACGGCGTAGCCGGTCTGTGTGCCGGTCTTCTCTGTGCCTGGGATTTGCTTGGTTGTTACGCCATCTGCATAGGAAGCTTCCGCCTCCTCGCCAGTCAGTTCCGGGACAACATTCTCTTCCTGTATGCTCTTTGCGCTCTTTAACGCGCCGCGCTTGAAACCAACCGGCTCCTCCTCTATGCCAAGTACATACCGGTCATACAGAAGTTTAGCTTCGTCTGATGCATATTCAGAAGATACAACTGCTGCACCTTCCGGGATTGTTCCGTTCTTTAATACTACAGAAACGTTCTTTGAAGGCGCAATCTCGGAGCTTCCCTCCGGAACGATCTCTGCATTTTCGTCAGCAGCGGGTTCAAGGTCTTCATCGACTTCGTCATCTTTAACTTCGTCACCTTTGACAGAACCTTCGTCCTTTACTTCTTCCGCTTTAGGTTCTTCCACAGGCTCTTCCGCGGGCTTTTCTTCAGGCTTCTCTTCTGGCTTCTCGTCTTCGTCTTTCACAAAGCCCGTGTTATCCTGCTTCTGTTCCTCTTCAGGCTCATTCACAAAGCCGCCTTCTTTGGCTTCTTCGGCAGGAGCCTTGTCGTCTTCTTTCTCAGCAGGAACGACATCCTGCTTCTCTTCGGCAGGCTGCTCTTCCTGTTCTTCCACTACAGGAATGATCTCCGGGGAGGGGACTTCTTCCTCTTTCTGTGGCAGGTCCGCTGTATCGGAAGGAGCGTCTTCCTTCTTGTCTTCGGCGGCATCAGCGTCTTCCATGCTACGGTCGGTAGCATTATCTGCCTGCTCCGCTGGGATTTCTTCGGGAATCACGTCTTCCACGGGATTATTTGTATCGTTGTTCTCGGAAATCTTGTCAGATTCTTCAGCATCGCCGTCCTCATCCGGGACTACCGGGGCTTCCGGTTCGATGTTGCTCACATCTGGCGCAGGGTCATCGCTTGCGGAATCCGCGTTTTCATCGGGAACATCAGCAGCGCCATCCGCGTTGCCGGCGTCCAGGTCAACGTTTTCCTCTTCTTCCGCCACAGGAACGATATCCTGCTTGTCTTCGGGAGCCTGTTCTTCGTCTGTACCGTCCACAACAGGAGCGATATCCTGCGGGTCATCAGACGGTTGTCCCTCGTTGGTTTCGTCCGAAGTTGGAGTGATGTCCTGTATATCCTCCGAAGATTCTTTTTCGTCAGAATTATCCGCAACAGGAGTTATATCCTGCACTCCATCGGAAGCAAGTTCATCGTTGCTTTCTTCTGAAACAGGAACGATATCCTGCTTGTCTTCGGGAGCCTGCTCCTCGTCAGAACCTTCCACAACAGGAGCGATATCCTCTACGGGTTCCGCTTCCTTTGCTTTCAGTTCCACAACGAACAGGGAGGCTTCCTTTTCGCCAACAGTTGCCGTAACGCAGGGGAGGGTTTCCGCCATACCGGCGATCTCCTCCTCGTTCAGCGGCAGGCTGCCATAAGACGCGCTCAACCAGCCCGTCATTACGGATCCGCCGGGAACCGCGAACCATACGCGGAGCATCCCGTCTTCAACGAGATCCGTATAGAAGATAGCGGATTCGCTGTCAAGCTCGCAGAGAACGGTCTCAGCCTTGTTATCGGCGTAGATCAGCGTTCCCTCCGCGTAGTTCACAGCGAAATAAGCGCAGCCCTTTGCGTTTAGCTCCGCTTTAATTCCCTCTGTATAATCAGATTCGGGAGCTATATCCATTGCGCTGTTCTCTGCCAGCGCATCCTCCCTGCTCAAGCCTGTTTCACTGCCCTGATCGTTATTCAGAACAGGTTCGGGCTCGATATCCGGAGCGATGTCAACAAAGGCATCCGCCTCCTGCAAAACAGGCACGTCCGGGTCTACGTCCGCGAACACGCCTGTCCAAGCGTTTGTCGTCAACATGACGATCAGCAGAAACGATACAAATTTTTTCATGTGTCAAAATCTCCTTTTTTATAGGTTGACATAATAAATAATATGTTGTTTCGTCTTTTTTTTCTGATTGTGTTTGTATTTTTTTATAGATACAAAAGCTTCGTGGCAGTTGTCGTTCTTTTTCTCATGATGTTTAACTATGATTCTTCTGGTTTTCAGCATATATTTATCGGAATGTACGTAATTAGAGGCACAAAAAAAACCTGCCATCCGGAACGGACGACAGGTGATTTTGCCGAGGGTCAGCCGAGACTGTTCAGCATTTCTTTGATTTCTGCAACGCCTTTATACTTGGCAACAGTGTCCTGACCAAGCACGACCAGGGTCGGAGCCTGCTTTACCCCGTATTTGTTGGCAAGGTCGATGTTTTCAGTTGCGACAATTTTCTTGAAAACATATCCTTTTTTACCGAGCATACTCTCTGCGAGTCTGCAGTTGGGACATGTGAGGCTCACGAAAAGCATCGCCTTATCAACCGTTGCCGGTCCGGCTGTTTCGACAGGAGAAAGCTTTTCTTTGCTTTCTTCCGAAGCATTATTCGGGTTTGATTCACATTCGCATCCGATTGCCGCGTCGGAGCGGAAACCTCCGCCAACAACATAAACCTTCCTGTCCTTGAATTCCTGTGCCTTGCCGTCGTTCCAGTTCTGCACCGGGCGGTAATATCCGGTGATCCGGCTGTAAACTTCCGTTTTCTTTCCGCAATGCGGACATACAGGCTGTTCGCCGGTCAGGTATCCATGCTCCTGGCACACGGAATAGGTGGGACTTATCGTATAGTAGGGGAGTTTGTAGTTTTCCGCAATCTTTCGGACGAGGTTAGCCGCAGCTTTCCAGTCCGGCAGTTTTTCCCCGAGGAAAGCGTGGAAAACAGTACCGGAAGTATAGAGCGTCTGCAGTTCATCCTGAATATCCAGCGCGGTAAACACATCATCCGTGAATCCTACAGGCAGGTGGCTGGAGTTGGTGTAATAGGGAGTACCATTCATATTTGCCGTGATGATGTCCGGATACTGTTCCTTATCATGTTTGGCAAAACGGTAAGAAGTCGATTCTGCAGGAGTCGCCTCCAGATTGAAGAGCGTTCCCTTATATTTTTCCTGGTAGTCGCTCAGGCGGTTCCGCATATGATTCAGCACATCCTTCGTGAACTGCTGGGTTTCAGGATGAGTCATGTCCTTCCTGATCCACTTTGCGTTCAGGCCGGCTTCATTCATGCCGACCAGGCCGATGGTGCTGAAGTGATTGTCAAAACTGCCGAGATACCGTTTGGTATAAGGGTACAGCCCTGCGTTCATCAGCTTTGTGATGGTCTGGCGCTTGGTGTCCAGACTGCGGGCCGCCACATCCATCAGGTGATCCAGCCTCGCGTAGAAGTCTTTCTCATCGGAAGATTCGTACGCAAGCCGAGGCATATTGATCGTGACAACACCGATAGAACCGGTAGATTCACCGCTTCCGAAGAAGCCGCCGCTCTTTTTACGGAGTTCGCGGAGGTCCAAGCGGAGACGGCAGCACATACTGCGTACATCGCTTGGCTCCATGTCGGAGTTGATGTAGTTGCTGAAATAAGGAGTGCCATACTTGGCAGTCATTTCAAACAGCAGCCGGTTGTTCTCAGTGTCGGACCAGTCGAAGTCCCGCGTAATAGAATAGGTAGGGATCGGATACTGGAAGCCACGGCCGTTTGCATCGCCCTCGATCATGATCTCGATAAATGCCTTGTTGACCATGTCCATTTCCTTCTGGCAGTCGCCATAAGTGAAATCCATATCCTTTCCGCCTACGATGGCAGGAACATACTTGAGGTCGTCCGGGCAAACCCAATCCAAGGTAATATTGGTAAAGGGCGCCTGTGTTCCCCAACGGCTGGGAGTATTCACGCCAAAGACGAAGCTCTGGACACACTGTTTGACTTCTTTCTGAGTGAGATTGTCCACTTTGACAAAGGGAGCCAGGTATGTGTCAAAACTGGAGAACGCCTGGGCACCGGCCCATTCATTCTGCATGATTCCCAGGAAGTTGACCATCTGGTTGCACAGAGTGGAAAGATGACCGGAAGGCTTGCTTGTGATTTTACCAGGCACACCGCCAAGACCTTCTTTGATCAACTGCTTCAAACTCCACCCGGCGCAATAGCCGGTCAACATACTCAGGTCATGGATATGAATGGCAGCAGACTTATGAGCCTGCTCAACTTCGCTGTCATAGACCTCACTGAGCCAGTAGTTTGCTGTGATGGCGCCGGAATTGGAAAGGATCAGGCCGCCGACAGAGTATGTGACGGTGGAATTTTCCTTTACTCGCCAGTCATTGATTCTAAGGTAGTCGTTAACAACCTTGGTATAATTCAGCAGAGTCTTGTTTGTTTCACGCAGTTTTTCACGCTGCTTACGATACAGGATATAGGCTTTTGCCACATCCGTATAGCCGACTTCGGAAAGCGTTGCTTCTACGCAATCCTGTACCTGCTCTACGGTGATAGCCTCATCCTTGACACTGTCCTGGAACTTCTTGGACGCTGTTACTTTCAGCGCAAGAGTTTCAATGATACCTTTGTTGTATTCAGTTCCTGTTGCAACAAAGGCTTTTTCGATGGCGGACGAGATTTTCTTCAGATCGAAAGCCTCTTTACTGCCATCTCGTTTTACGATCCAATTATACATGGCCATAATTCTCCTCTCATTTAATATAAGTCGACATTAGTTAAGACTGAAGCTCATCTTCAATTATGTCTGTTTATATTATATTTTTTTTGGTTTTGGTTATCCGGATTTTATTCTGATCATTTTTACATTTACTTCTTTGCGCGACTCCTCCATATAACCATAAACGCTTCTTTTTATTTTTTGGATGTAACTTTTTTTATTGATTATATGCTGCTATAAAGCCATTTGTTTGTTCATTTTTTTGTTCTATCTTCTGTTATAACGGACGGTAAGTGTTTTTTATACTTTACACCCATATCTATTTGTGATTATTTATAAGTAAAGATTTGAGTGCGTTTTTTGATGCAGCGAACATCAAATAACGCTTTTTTACACACACCAGACCGCTTTTGCGGTGTCAATTCAGGGGAGGTATCGCCATGACGGGATCTTACTATTCAGATCGAGATATAGACCACAGCATAGACCCGCAGGAAGAAGACTACACAACCGAATCCGAATACTCCGATCCGGAAGTCGCGGACGTTTCTGTTTCAAGCCTTTCTTTCTTATCTGAATGTGCGGCAAACGCAGACCATCTGCTCAAACAGATCGGGTTGGAACCTTGCGCCCAGACATGGACTAAACCGGAGTTCAAAGACCAGCGCAGGGAAATTATGTTCAAACTCGTGGCTTTGAGAGACCAGTCCGAAGAAATGATGAAAATAACAGGGGACATCGCATTCTTTTTGAATGCGCCTTTTTTGTTTTCCAAGTCTAAAGACTTAAAGGATCCAAAGTCAAGCGACTGGAACAACGCTATTATCACAACCTTTAATACATTCTATATGGAATGTACAAAGCAGTGGCCCCGGTACGATCCTTCAATATCCGTTTATACAAGCTATATGTCCCAGCTCAAGCATAAAGTACGGTATAACAGCAAAGACGAGCCTGAAGTATATGACGCGAACAGGCTGTTCCAGTTTAAGAAACTGAGCGATTTTGAGAGGGGGATCCTTGACCGGGAAGGGACTGAAGGTATGACCCTCGACGAGCTGAAAATGAAGCTCCACATTAAATCCGGTTACAGCATGACTGTTATTGATAATTACTTCGTCTGGAAAGTACAGAAGAACCCTGCGCCTATTGACGCTGACAATTCCCCTGTTTCAAATATTCCGTTGTCCCCCGAACAGAAAATCGGTAAAAGCCACCTCCGCAGCCCGGAAGAAGCATTTATGGACAACGAAGTGGTTCGCCGGTTTAAGGATCGCGTTGACCAGATGATCGAAGAGCAGGTCTTTGAAGGGCAGGGCGATCCAGAAACAATACGGGACTTTATTTACAATCTTTCCTTTAGCGGTCAGCGCCCGAGCAAGCTCGCCAAAGACATGGGATTAAACTCATGGGAAGGTCTTCGCGACAGGCTTAGTAAAGATCCGGTAATTTGCAGTATTCTGGGCACAACAAAAGCCCGCAGGAAAAGAGCGAAAACCTTTACCATACAGGAAACAGCCCGTATGGACGTGCAATTTACGGAATACCAGGAAGATGAACAGGTTGAAAATTTTGACTTCAAAAAGATGGCCAATAGGCACAACCTTGACCAGTGAAGACAATTATTTTACCGGGCTTTCTACAAGGCCCGGTTTTCTTTATGGAATAGAAAAAACAGGACTGTCAGCCCTGTTTTTCCCGTGAGCTCTACCTGCCTTTCGCGTTTTTTGCGACCCGGCTCATGGAGGTACGTGTCCAGCGAAAACACTTGATCCATACAGGTTGGCCGGGGACGAACACAGAATTTCCACACCAGTCCTGTCAATTCAGGATTCTGTATTCATCTCTATAAATAATTATATGATAAATCGTCCCAACTTTTTATTATTTAGAAAATTTTTGTTTTCTGGCCGGAAAAACACATTTTAGAGTGCATAATATATTTGTATGAAGTTTTTTCCCAAGGGAAGGTGATTATTATGAAGCTACGATGGGTAGCATTACTATTAAGCGCGACCCTCATTCTGGCAATTCTTCCTGTTTTTTGTTCCGCTGAGGACGACGTAAGCATTAGCGAGAGAAAAGTACAGTATGCGCTTTCAGACGCGGATATTTTTATGCGTACGCTGGATGACACTATGCGCGAAGAGATTGTTCGGGACGTACTTTCCGAAAACGATGAAATACTCCTGGCTAAAATGCTTTACGGGGAAGATCGTGAGAATCCGATGTACATGCGGGCGGCAATTATCTGGTGTGTATACAACCGGGTGGACGCAAGCCACAGGCCGATCAGCGACATTGTCACACCCTCTATCTTCCCTGGCTATATGTCCGGCAACCCGGTTGAAAAGTGGGCTGTTGACCTTATCTGGGACGTTACGATCCGCTATGTACTTGAGCAAAACGGGTTTGAAAATGTCGGCCGTGTGCTTCCCAAGAATTATTTGTGGTATGAACAGTTGGAAGGTCACAGGGATCATGTCTTTAAGACTACACTGAAGATAAGTGACCCGAAGTGTGTGAGATGGGATTGGTCGCTTCCTTCTCCGTACAAAGACTGACAGCAGGAGGTTTCGTATGAATCTTTTACCTATAAGGGCAGAGGTTTACATTGACTATGATGATATCTCTCTGGTTGTGGAAAGACCGGACGCAAACACGATTCAGAGCCAGCTGGATGAAAATCTTTATAAGAAAACAAGCGAAATTATTGAAAGAGCAAAAGCAGATGGTGTGTATTTCGATGTGGCAGGCAGAGATGGGGAAGTAAGAGCCGTCCTGGTTATGAAGTCGGGTATTGTTGTTGGAACCGACTACACTCCGGAAACAATTATGAAAAGGTACAAGCCCGACTCACGAAAATCGTCTTCTGCCAGAACGTCTGCGAGAAGGAAGTAATACATTGAAAAAGCTGTTGTCTTATCTTCTTATTGTGTTAATTGTGTTTTCACCGATTATTTCATTCGCTGAATACACGTACACCTTTTCTGATATTATTCCTCATTCTGTTCAGGATGAGGCGGTTCAGTATATGCTCAACCTGATTGATAAAATGACAGACAAGGATCGGATGTATTCATATTCCGAGCTGCTTGACATGTACCTGAAGTTTTATGGTATTTACAGCCCGGAAAGTTTGTCAAACAACAATTCTGTCATGTGGGTTCAGGACACATTGATGAATGACTCTTACCGTGTGACTTTCATCCCTGATCATTATGTCCGTTCAGGCGACCTGTCTGACTGGGTCAAAAGATATGCCGAGCCTGGCGACCTGCTTTTATACAAACAGAACGGGCGGGCAGACAAATGCATTATTTATGCTGGAAACGGTTTGATGATCGGCAGGGCCAACAACAAAAATATGCTGATTGAGATACGAGCCACATTTGCCGCAAACGAATCGTACCGCAACAAAAGCGGAGGTCTTTTTGCTATTGCCCATATCTGGACAGATCATAAAGAAGAAGAGGAAACAGAGAAGTTTTTTGATTTACAGCTTGTTTCTGGCGTCGAATCCACATCATTTAGTCAAAACCATTATACTGTCTGGGAAGCAACCGCTGACAATTCGTACGTTAAAAGCACGTCCTTTATTTTGTTTGAATACTCTCCGGGAGTATATCGCTTCTGGAACGGCTCCAATTACGGATTTTCAGATGATTACATATCCAAGCATAACGGAATTCATCTTCAAATAGCCTCTGATAACGATTCATCAAACCAGATCCATAAGAGAATGAAAATCGACCTTTACCCGGAACAAATAAACAGCACGTTGGTTGTAGCGGATATGACCATAAACAATTCAGAAGATTCCGGAAACACATTCCAATGGACAGGCTCTGATCTTCTAAACATGTTGGGAGAGAGGAGCGATGGTATTGAATAAATCTATCTTAAAGGCTGCTGTTTCTACTGCTGCTATCCTTTTCCTGCTCTTTCTATTATTTCTGCTGATATGGATCTTGAACAAAAAACAGCCAAACCTGTCGTACAGTAGGGCTATTGTCGCACAGGAGGTTCCTTACCAAACAACCATTGAAAGCGATGGCTATCACAAGATTTTATATCCGGCTTCCATGTTTAATTCAAACTTTGTAATAGCATCAAACAACATGCGCGACCGGATAAAGTCTGAAAACAATGTTGAGGATACTTCAACCTCCGCGAAATCAGTCCCATGCGCCGCTCCGTCGGATAATATTCCGATCCAATACACCGAAATTCGTTATCCGAATATTGACTACCCGATATACGTTTTTATGGATAACAACGGACACGCCAAATACAGGATCTACATTTCCAGGGCAGATGATGGACAGTCTACATACGGGTTTGTCCAGGCGCAACAGGCTATTACCAATCTGATAATTCATTTTGAATTTGATGAAAACGATGACTTCGTAGATGTTTCTTCCGAACCATTTGGCGTGATTGAGCTTGTAGATGCACCGGAAGAACTTACAGAGTCCATGGTTAAAGAATACGGACTTATTGGGACTTATTACCGCATTAACAACGCCGGAATCAAAGAATACTATGTGTTTGGTCATTATCCTAACTCAGAAGACGAGTTTTATATAGCTGACTTCAACGGTCATATGGTTCCCGGGACATTACCCGTTTCTATCAACTAAGGAGGCATGGCAAAATGTCAGAAACCAATTTAAACCCTCGGATCACACAGATGATAAACGACCTGATGTATGAATGTTTTAACGAACATGTACCGATCACCATCTTTGCGTTGTTCAAAAAAGACAGCCGCGAGCAGGTCGTCAAGAAGGTCGTTTCTCCAGCGGCAGTAGGATATGACGGGGATACTTCATGTTTTTATGACCTGCAGAATGTTATGTCCGGCAATTTTACGACTGTACCGACACAGACTAAAGAAGCGGAGGTAGATCCGTTTGAAATGTAATTTGCTGCTTACTAAGCGAGTGGTATCATTACTTTTGATTGGTATGCTTGTATTTGCTGCGTCCGCCTGCTTTGCTGAAGAAGAAAAAGGGACTGAGGAAGAAAAATTGAAGCGGCGTTCGGAGTCATACAACAGCGTTGTGGATATAGAAGGGGATACCTTTGTTATTTATGCCCAGAACTCTCCCGAATACAGCGAACTGTATATTGGCGCCGGCTATGCAAAGAGAGTCAGAGACAGTGCCTGTGCCAGCTGCTCTTTGGCAAATATCATTGTAAATGTTGCAGCCTTTGAAGATCTCCCGCTTATCCGAAATATATCCTTATTTCCGATCCGCATTGACACAAAGAATGTTTCAAGGGAACAAGGTATATTTGAAAGATACTCCTTTGAAATCAAAAGAAACGAGGACTATTTCCGTTATTTCCCCTTATGCATCCTGAATGTAACGTCCAGCAACAACAAAGGTATTGGGAATCGATACAACACCGCAGGTTATTACAAAGAGTTTTTCAAATGTTTGGACATTGAAAACTCCACCACATACGATATAGACGAGGCTGTTTCCGCAGTCGAAAGAGGAGAGGCAATCGTTGGTATTTGTATCGGTGGAACAAACAACCCGCTTTCCACCAAACACGGACATTATCTTACTATTGCTAAAGTTTCCGGCGATAAAGTTTACTTTCTGGACAGCATTTTTACTGATACATACGATAAAGACCACAAAGGGATGATTCATGTCCAGCAGCCAGGCGTGTTTTGGGTTAACAAAGAGGATATTAATTCCATTGGGATCCATGGAGCCCTTTATATAGCTTATAAAAAAGAGAATCGGACCGTATACGACAAAGAAAGGTATACGAGCCTGATTGAATTATCCAACATCATAGAAGACTAAAGGCATAATACATATTTAAAGGGCTAACCGAACGCTTAAACTCAGTTAGCCCTTTTCGTTTATGCAATTTTCCTGACAAACAAGGAATTACTTAACCCTCCTGTATATACTTCAGCAGCAGAGCGTCCATTTTATCTGGCTTTTTATTTAATTCGGGCCATCTCCCGCGCAGAAGTCCTTCCAGCTTTGTGATTTCCTGCAGCACCTTGTCTTCAAGTGCAACGGAGCGAGGGGTCTGATAATTATCCACGGTTTCCGATTTCAACTTCAAAAGAGCATCCAGCTCTTCTTTGTACTCTATTGGCATTGACTCAAGCAGTTGTTCCATATCCAGCGGGACAGGCTTATTGTGTTCGAGAACATACCTGCAGCACATGATCGAGCGGAGGCTGTAAAGGTATTTTTTCACCTTTACCTTATCAACCCACCGCATATCCCTGATGTAAATCACTTTCAGCAGCCCATAATATTTCCTTGCCACAGAGCCAACATCAAAGTTCTCGCTTGCCGCCACATCAATCAGCCAGCGCTTCTCCTTGTTTTCCAGATATACGATAGGGGAAGCGAGCCATTCATAAACATTCACTTCACCGGAGAGAATCAGACGGTATGCTTTGCGGATGTCATACCCCTTGATATCGAGGTTCCCTGCTTCCAGAACAATTTCTTCCTGCACATCACTAATACAGCTGATATATTTCCTCTTGTCATTATGCACATAAACAAAGCGTACATCATAGTCGCTGTCAATGGACGGGATGTTCCAGGCGCGGCTCCCAGCCTCCACACACAAAAGGATCGTGATATTATTTTCTTTTTCCAACGTGGCAAGGTTTTCAAGAACCTGGGACCTGATTTCCTGGCTGATTTCCATTCTCATATCCTCCTTTTATGTGGTCTTTGAGTCTGCTTTTTCAAGCCACTCTTCGGCTGGAGTCATTTGTGTACAGTTTGTGCTATAAGTGTCGTATGCCCCTTCTTTTCTGCACTCCGGGCACTCATACACCCACGATCCTGGTATAGGTTTGATCTCATACGGTCGATGATGCTTTTCACAGTAGCCCAAGCCGTCCATGCTTTTTCCTCGCTTGTTGGTCGTTTCTCTATATAATAATTATACTTCTTTAAGCATATTTTACCGGCGTTTTCGGGACTTCTACCGTCTCACCGGACCTTACTGACACAAGATACATTTTCGAGACAGGCTCTTTATTGATTTTCTCAATCGCGTGACGGTAATAGTTAAGCTGCTCTCCGTGCTTGCTGATCATGGAGTCTGGCGCTGAATCGTAATCCGACTTGTAATCGACAATAATCCAGCTTCCATCCGTATCCTTATACATAAGATCAACAACGCCCTGGACAAGGAGCTTATACCCATTTACTTCCGTACGATAAACGATATCCTGCTCCCGAAGCAACGAACGGGCGTTTTCACAGGCATAGCGTCCAAGCGGCGATACAATAAATTTGGCAATACCGTCTGACAGTGTTTTGATGATTTTTTCTGCCTGTTTGTCAGAAAAGACACTTGTCCTTTCGATATACTTCACCAGTTCTTCCCGAACATTATCGTCTTCCATTTCTTTATACAGGTCAAACGGAAGGATTTTCATCAGCCTATGCGCCAGCGTACCAAGTTCCGCACCTTCCGGGACGGTCGCCTTACCGCCAATGAATTCGGGCTTTTCCAGTTCGTCACTGAGAGTGATTGCGTTGATCATGTCATCGGCCGGCACTCCGGTCTCTTCGTCCAGATCAACAAAAGACTCGCTAATAATATAGGTCACAGCCGTTTTTGATGGAATATTGGTTTTGCTTTCTTCCGTCTTTTTCCATTCTGCGTCGAAATCAATATCGTTCTTCAAAGTCGGATAAATGACCTTGCTTGTCACTCCTGAATCAATCTCAATAGGCTTGGGATCGACATAGCAGACATTCCAAACAGGCGTTTTAATAATATCACCTACATGATCAAGAGCCTTTCCGTCGATCACTGCGGGCATAACCATATCGAGCATGCTACGAAGGTTAAGCGTCCTGTACGCAGCGTTCTTAATATACCAGTTTTCCGTATTTTCCTGTTTTACTACACCGACCATATAAAGCCGGTGCATGGCCCTTGTCATGGCAACATACAGCAGACGGGATTCTTCCGCAATATTCCTCATGACCTTTTTTACGCGGAACGCTTCTTTACCGTAAGTATCATGTTCTGTTTTGTGCTTTCCTGCACAACTGCTGCACGGCATATATACGCCAAGGGATGACTTGTATTCGTTTTCCGTTTCGATGTGAATCTGCAGGCTCTGGTTGTTTCTTTTATGGATGTTCTTATGCATATCCATAATAAACACTACGGGGAACTCAAGGCCCTTGGATGCGTGGATGGACATGACCCGAACAAAGTCATCATTATCCGTCATAGGCACGGGATCCATACTGCCACGACCGCTCGCCTTCCGAAGAGCATCAACCTGCTCAAGAAAATCGCAAAGCCGATAATTCCCAAGACTCTCATAGCTCAACGCCTTGTCGTAGAACGCGTCAAGGTTTTTCTGACGGATCTCTCCATCCGGGAAAGCGGACTGCTTGGCATAGTAGTTGGTTTTTTTGAGCATATTCCAGATAACATCAGACGATTTGTGGATTTCTGCAGCTTCCCTGGCCCAGCATTTAATGGTTTCAAGAGCCTCATGACAATGTTGGTTTACCGGTGTATCATTTTTTTCCGCACAGGCACGGAAAGCGTCGCTGAATGTGTACTTCCTGTCCATGTATGGAATACGGATCTCCGCAAGTTCAGCATCTGTAAATCCAAACAGATCACTGCGGAGGGTTGCAAGCAGGGGATAGTCCTGATGATCGTTGTTGATGGTCTTCAGAATTTCAATAAACAACGAGACTTCAGGCGTATCAAAAAACGAATTTTTGCCGTTAAAGTAGCAGGGGATGTGCATCGCTGTGAAATAATCCACGATCTTCTGTCCGACGGCGTTTACGCTTCTGTTAAGAATCACGATATCCTTATAATCCACGCCAGACGCAACGAGATCCTTAATCCGGCTGCCAATCTCCACGCACTGTGCTTCCAACGGGTCAACAATCGGCGCATCTTCTTCCGCGGGCTTATCGCCGTTAATCAGAATGATTTCATTCGGGATATCCGTATATTTTTCACTGCCAACAAGCAGATGATCTCCCGGCTCATAGTCGATTTCTGTGTAAGCCTTGTTGAACAGACCAGAAAAGACCAGGTTTACGCCGTCGATGATTGCGGCCGTAGAACGGTAATTATACTGGAAGTAAATCTTTCTGCGTTCAGCATGTTCATCTTCTGAATATTCGTTTCTCATGGCTACGAACTGCAGAGGATCGGCGTGGCGGAAACGGTAAATACTCTGCTTAATGTCGCCCACGTAAAACAGGTTGTTTTCACCGGAATCAAGGGCGTTAATGATGGCATGCTGGATGGCTGATACATCCTGACACTCATCCACAAAAACATATTTATAGGTCGAACGTACATAATCCCGGATGCTGGGGTTCTCTTTGTCTGTCAGAAGCTGGTACGCATACTGTTCCAGGTCGGAATAATCAAGAACCGAATCCTTGGCTTTCAGCGCAGCGTACTGGTTCTGTACTTCTTCGAGGAGGATATTCAAGCCGGTGATCTGCGCCTGCGTCTTCCGAATATCAATAGGATTCGTGGAAAGCACCTTTTCAAAGACCGCTTTAGAAGCCAATAAAGTATTTTTATCATCAGGGCCGGGCTTGTTTTTAAGATGGCCGTGAATAAATTTGAACTGCTCATAGACTGCTTCTTCTGACGGAGACATGCCATTAGGTCTCCGAATGGAGGGAAGTCCCGCCGCTGTTTCATCAATAGCAGAAATCAGCTGCTCCATTGTTGTTGCCTTTTTCGCTTTTTCCAGGAACTTCTTCAAGGCTTCTATATCCTGTTGACATACATCCCTGTATTTCTCTGTAAAGAGGGGATTACTATGGATCTCTGAAAGGTCATCCATGAATTTTTCATTTGCCAACAGAACCAGTTTATGATACTTAAACAGTTCTTCTTCCCACTGATTATTAGGCGACGTAAGGCGATCTGTGACTTCCTGAAGTTTTTTGAACGGATCCGGGATACCCATAAGGACATCATAAACCGTGGCGCAAAGGTCATTCATCTTGTCCGGCTTGATTGCGCGCGTGAAAGCACCGAAATATGATTTCTTTTCCTTCGGGTATGTTCCTTTAGAGATGGCTTCAACGGCGTTGGTTACAGCCTGCACGAATACCTTCTTTTTCATTCCGTCATCAATGATCTTAAACGTATCATCAATACCGAGAAAAGAGGCTCCCTGCCGGACAACATCCGAGCAAAAACTGTGGATCGTAGAAATGTGGCTCGCAGGAAGTGACTGCACAGACTTTCCCAGATTCAGGTTGTCATGGTTATCGTTTGCCTTTTCAGTCAAAGCCTTGCGGATTTTGCCGCGGATGGATGCCGCCGCGTCCTTTGTAAACGTAATTACGAGCATCTGAAGAAGATCGGCTTTTCCTTCTTCAATCAGCCGGATGATCCTTTCTGTCAGCGCACCGCTTTTCCCAGCGCCTGCGCCCGCGCTAACCAGGATTTTGCGATTATCAGCATTGATTGCCGCAAGCTGTGCCTCATTAAATTTCATCATCGGTATCCTCCTCATAACTGCCAACCTTTTTACGATTACGAATCATGCAGACATTCTGGCATTTGCAGTATTCACACGGGAGTTTATCTGTATAAGACTGGGGGTTGATACAGATCTTGCCGTTCCCGATGTTTACAGCGTGTTCAATGGCTTTGCTCTTGCTGTTTTCCAGTACAGCTTTCATTTCTTCTCCGCTAACGCCGAAGATGTTTTTCTGGGACTTGCTCTTTTTAACCGAGCCGCCGTTGGCTTTATCAAGAGATTCCCCTGAAACAAGATACATTCCGTTAAGCTGAGTGCTGTCAAGGACTTTTTTCCGGACGACTTCTTCATCCTCACTGTCCGTATTGACCACGATGTTTGTCAAGTGCTGATACAGCGCTCCTGACGGGTTCATGTCGGGCATTCCTTCAGCAAGGGCTTCCAGATAAATCGGAAGCTGGAGCGTAAAACCAGACTCGACAGAATCTTTATTGAGCGTCTTGGCGGAGGACTTGTAATCCACGATCCGTCCAAACTTATTGCCTTCTTCGTCCGTGAACACGTCTACGCGGTCAATGGATCCGGAAAGTACGACCCGCCTGCCATCCGGGAGATTGAGAACAAGAGCAGGAATCGTTGAATCCTTTCGACCGAACGTAATTTCACATCCGTAAGGCTTGTACTTGGATTCAGCAAGCCAGTAAGTGACATACAACGCGGAGGTCCTGACAGTCTGCACATACTCCGTAAGGATCATCCTGCTGAACGTTGTTTCGGCAAGCACACCGGATTTAAGATCATCAACCAGGGGGCGCACAGCTTCGTTGAAGTATTCGATGATTTTCCGCTGGTCAATATTCGGGAATGCGTCATCCTGCATGGCTCTTTCAATATAGGCCCGCATAGCCGCATGGTAGAATGTGCCGCGTTCATCATTCTCAAAGGCGTAATCCCTGATTTCTTTCGGCTTAATGCCATACTCCACAAAATGCCTGAAAGGACATTCAGCAAAGGTTTCCAGTTCTGAAACGGATGTGATGTCCGCAGCAAACAGTCTTTTTGCGGCTTCCGGATTCAGATCCTCCGCGAAAGGCGTGGAATTCATAGAATTAAGGATATCACGGATCGTATCCGGTTCATTTTCTACAAAGTAAGCGTATACTTTCTTCCACTGTTCCGCATATTCTCCTGTAGCGTCAGGGGACAGATCTCCTGTTCCGGTGTAGACAAGCTCCCTTAACTTCTGAGCGAGGAGCTCTACCGTAACATCATGTCCGTACGGGCGGATATCGTTAATCAACAGACCACCCTTAATATTGTCGGGATTATTCTTTTTAACAGCTTCTGTGACCCGGACGAACAGGTCATCCGGCACAAGAGGAGCTCCATTGTGGGAAAGCGTCGATGCCGACAGATACAATTTATCGGTCGCGCTCATGATAGAACGGTACTGGCTCTGCAGGATACGTTTGCACCGCGTTTCTTCGTCAGAACTGTAGAACAAAAAGATATTAGAGTCGCTGTTATCTTCGATCCAATGTTTTTCCATGTTTGTCAGGAGCGTTGCGCTCTGCTCAACCGTGTATTCCTGCATAGAAAGCAGGATACAATTTTTACGCATTCCGGGGACAAACACACGGGCTTCGTCAACCAGTACAGCATCCGCCGTCTGAGGAATACTTTTGAGGTTTTCGCTGTGCAGAATCTTGGTAACGATCTCGCTGATCATTTCGAGGCTCAGATGGCTGTCTGTGGTTTCTGTAGCGATAATATTCAGAGCCTTGCAAATAATGTGCCATGACTGCCTTACCTGGTCAGCATAATGCACATACCCCGCAGACCTGTATTCCTCTTCTTTTGCCTGCAGTTTTTTATAGAAATCAATATTGTTCAGATAAACCCAAATTGCCCTGGCCTGGTCTTCAGCCGAGTATTTTTTGTTTGCCAGATCGTCATGCAAATGCACAATCGGGTTAATAAGACGTTCACGCAATTCGTTCAGTTCGTCAATACGAGGATCCGGCTTACTACTTGTAAACGGCTTTTTCCATTTGGATCCGGTGATTCCGTGTTCATGGGCATAGAGTTCCAGACGCAGACATTCGTCTTCATTCAGCGGGCTGTATCCGCTTTTCATGATGTCAATAATGTCCTGTTTTTCATATTTTCCTGCGGCTGCAACCAATTTTGCGAGATAATAGACATCCGCGCACAGCAGGGAGGATCTTGCGGTTGACATAAAGTAGGGAATTCCGGCAGCCTCAAGCACCAGAGGAAGCAGGCTGACAATAGTATCCTTGCTGTTTACGTCTACTACGATGCCCATATTTCTCCAGTCACAGCCTTCATTATGCCAGTCAATCAGCTGCTGCGCGGCATGAAGGCATTCCGTGTACTGGTTCGGTGAGTTATAAATCGTAATATGATCCATGCTTTCCGGTTCGGGAATACGGTTGCCGATAGCAGTCATGGCAAGGTACTTAATAGCCGGATCGTAATTTTCAAGAGAAGAAAACTCATCGCCGGCCCTTTCAATTTCGGCAATCTTACTGTTTTCTTTTGTTCTTTTATATTTAAGGAACTCACGGAGCTTTTCAATCGATTTTTCAAGCTCGGAGTAGATATTCTGCTCGTTTTTCGGACTCATGCAGATCAAGTGGACTGATCCGTTAAAGTCATTCATGTATAAAAACTCGATAAAGTGTGCGATTCTGCGGTAGATTTTATCATAACCGATAAAAACAATGTTTGTGTTCTCAAAAACCTTGTAATGCGCTGCCTGACGCAAAAACAGCAGGAACTTTCCCCATTCATCCAACCCGTCCGTCCCCAGGTCTCTTTCAATCGCTCCCATGAACAGTGCGAAATCGTGGAGCTTGTTACGCAGGAGAGGGGAGATGCCTTCTTTTTCCATAAGGGCTTCAAGGTCTTCTACTTTGACATTGTGTTCAATCAGCTCGCGCAGCGTATCAAAAATCTTTTCGGCAGCCGAGATCCGTGGATTTTTGCAATAAATCAGGCTGTCTCCGAGTTCTTTCATTAAGACATAGATCTTGGCGATCATGCCGCTGTTAGAGATAAATTTGGGCTCGCTGTTCTTATACTCCGGGCCATAGCCGTATGTCTCAAAAACGCTGTTTTCCAGCTTCTTCAGCGATTTAACGGCGACACGCATCATACCGTCTTTGTTTTTCAGAATGTCCTGTTCATATTCAAGAGTCATGCTTTCCGGCACAATGACCTGGATGTTCTGATCCGGGCTTTTCAGACGAAGTTCCGTTAATACGGCCATCAAGCAGGCTCGTTCTGTTTCGGCATTTACTGGATGGATCTTAATGCTCATTTGCTACGTTTCCTTTCACATGATACGTTGCCATTTGTACAATTTTATTATATCAGAAAACAGAATTTTTTTGCATAAAATGACAAAAAAAAATATGAAAAAGCAATTTAAAACGCAATTTGAGAAAAGCAAGAAAAGATAATAAAAACCGCCCAGACAACCACCCGGACGGCTTCTTTGTTATTACGTATTACGTATTATTTTGCTTCGAAACTGAATTTCATTTTATTTTCCTGTGTATCGACTTCGAGATCGCATTTCTCGACTTCGTAAGCAGGGAGCAGACGGCAGAAAGCCTCACGGATATTATCTGCTATTGCCTCCGCATTGTTGTCCTTTTCAGCAAAGTATTCCATGAATCCTTCAACATTGCTGCATTTATAGTGGATGTTTTCATTTTTACTGCTGGTTCCGTACCAGCCTTTTCCGCCCTTGATCAGAGATTCGCCGTGAAGAAGATTGCTGTACATCAAAAGATCCCTTGCGATTTGAGCGACCGGCTTTCCTTCTACTGTATACAGGCAAGCTGCTGAAACCGTTCCACTTTCGTCGCTTTCCATATCAATGAGAATCTTGCCGTTGGTTTTTCCTGCTGCTTCTTTTTCCTCTATTTCAGCAATGAGGCTAAAAAAGCTGTTGCAGATACTGTCAAAAGAATCCGGGCAGGGGAGTTTGGGCCTGTCGTCTGGTTCCTTTTCCCGTGATTTTATTCTTTTTTGCGCGATCTTGGATCCTCCAAACACAAACAGTAGATAAAGCAGCGCAAGAACAGCTGCCGCAAGGATACCAAGCATAAACCATACAAATTCCATGAATCATTCCTCCCTGACTAATATTTTCATAATAATAATACTTAAAATTTGATGCAATTCCGGGCAGCTTAAAAAGATTCCGGTAATTTTATATCACCATAATCTGTCCGTTCTTTCCGGAGCCTCCGCATAATCCATCTGTCCGTTGTATGACTTATATAATGATTCAGCTGAGGCATAATCAATCCCGAATTCTTCTGACAGGGCCGCCTTAATCGATTCCTCCGCCGCATACAACTTTTTCATCTGACGGATCAAAGAATAGGCAAAAGAAGACCTCATTCGTATCTGACAGTCTTCGCATGGATCGCACGGGAAGCTGTTATCTTCTTCTGTAAGAGCATTAAATGAAACGACGTGGATCCCGCTGCTTTTGAAGATATTTTTAACCTGCTCGATCTGTACGTTTGTTGCGGTAAAGAGATTATATGCGAGAACGTATCGTGTATTATCGTCCGGGCGATTCGTTTTTTCTGCTCCGTTAGCGATCATTTGCCTTAAAAATGACGGGTAATCATCTCCAAGTTCCGGTTTGATCTCTATAAACAGGTTGATATGAAGATCCTGACCGATGTCATATTTCCCGTATTTAATTGCAGCCCGAATCCGGACATCCCAGCCGCCCGACTCAAACTCTATGCTTTCTATTTCGATTTTGCCGGCTGATTTAATCGCGTTTTCACAGAAGCTACCGATAAACGGCTTGCACTTCCTGCTCATGCTCCAAATCCGTTCACATTCGATTTCTTTATCCGCGTGACCGGCACAGGCTTTGCAGTGGTCATGGATATGAGAATAATACGCGGAGGTTTCTTGCTCAATTTTTTCAATATCGTACAGTTGATATATCAGACGCATGATAACTTCTTCATCCAGGAATCTTGCCTGCAATTCATTATGGACAGGTGTATCTTCCGGCAAGCCAAAGTGATTTACGATCAGCGTGTTGATTTGAGGATACCGCTGAACGAACCATTGCTGTCCGGTCAGCCATTGGCAGTATTCCGGATCCGTGCGAAGCACATCTACCGGATATCCTTTATATTTTCCAAAGGATATGAGCTGATGCTTATTTTCTTCCTTCATATATAAGCATTCTCCAATTCATTAAAGCCAGATTAGTTTTTTGCCAGTACATAAAGGCCGGGTTTATCCGGATGATCCAGATAGAGATCTCCTTTTTTATCTATGTTTTTCAGAATCAGATAAGCGATGTAAATATCTCCACCGGCACTCAACATATTCAATGCCCCAAAGGTGGTAAATGAAGGATTTCCTATTATAATACCCAGCACACCCACACAAATTCCGAGAATAAATCCAGGCATAAGCAGAGCGATCATATACTGGAGCTTATTGACTGGCTCCGCGCAATAACAGTACGGGTTCAGACTTTTCCATATGATACCGAATTCGATGGATTTGAAATGATCCTTTGAGAACATAGCAAAGAACAGGCCGTGAATACATTCATGCACGATTACAGACAGGAGGTAGAGTATCATTACCAGCATATAGTTCATTTCATCAAACTTCTGCCAGCCATGCAAAAGAGCAAACAGCAGCACCATGATCAGCGCAGGCACTCCGCCTGTTATAATTGCCAGGATATTTATCTTTGTTCCATTCGCAGACAACTCTTTTTTGACATATCCTTGCTCTGTCAGTTCAGCAATCCTTTTTTCCACTTTTTCCTTTCTTGCTGCTACGATTTCTTTTTGGGTCTTTGCCATAGATTTTGCACCTCTTTTTTCGAGTGATTTATGCACCTATATATATTATACGGCTATATAACGGACGATTTTGTGTTTTAAAAAACAAATTTAGGGGTTCTGGTCAGAAAAGCAGGATTTTTATGTATAATAATACTGTAAGAAATATTTGCGAGGTGACATTATGAAGCGTTTTGTGTACGTAATACTGGCTGTCATGTTTGCTATTACGGGCCTTGTTGCCCAGTCAACGGCTGATACTGTGTATGAGAAGATGACCATTCTCGGTGAGATCGAATCTGATGGACGCTATCAGATAAGCTGTGTTGTACCAAAGGGCTATTCCTATGAAGCGGAGGAAGTAGTCGCTTCCATTGGGGATACCGTGCAGGTCCTGTTCAAGGATGAAAGCGGGGAAGCGCCGGATATTGAGCTGGTTGTTTATCCGTGTGAGACCTTTAATTACCCGAACATCAACAGGATGCCCTATGAGGAATACGTTGAGTTTATGTACTTCAACTATGAATACCAGGGCGCACACATTTCCCAGTCTGTAACAGGGAAAGGCGACATTTACATTATTGCTTTTGATGATGAATACCGGAACGAAATTTATGTAGGAACGCTTCTGAACGGTCACTTCGTCAAACTGACAGTCATGAGCGACCCCGATACAGACGAAGAGTTAGGGATTGATGACTCCATTGTTGCAGAGGAAATACTGGACTCCATAGAAATCAATAAGCTGGTCTGATTACCTACTACTAAAAAATCACCGTCATGGTTATTCAGCCATGGCGGTTTTTATATCAAAAAATGCCGTCACTTATGTGACGGCGTGTGTCCTCCTTATTCATACCATTCAACCCAAACAGCCGGGACAACACCGATACGGCCGTTATCTACGAAGACATTCTCCTTGATTCCGTTTTCTCCGTTTCTGATGTCCAGCATATCAACATATGTGCCCGTAGCAACATCAACGGAAAAAGGTTCTGTTGAACGCAGCCACCACGTATACACCCTTCGATCATTAGCATCGGACGCCTTTTTTTCTTTTTCCCAGTCGTGGCACGTCTCGTAGGCCATAAACAAGGCAAGCGACTCGTATTCTTCCTTGCTCAGGATAAAGACCTTATCCATAGCAGGGGTGAGTACACCATCGCTGTTCGGTGTTTCAAGGATAGCGGCTTTTTCATCCTCTGTAAAAGCCAGATCCATGAATTCGTTGTTTAGCCATTCACGAAGCTCGCAATCCCTCCACACCAGGGTTTTCGGAGCATAACGATGGATAATCCCGATATCAAAGGCGACAAGAAGAGCCTTGTGGCCTTCTGTTTTTACGACCTTCCATTCAAGGGGCTGGACCGAGAGACCAACAGGCGCATCAGTTCTCCGCAGATAATGACCGAAGTAGACTGTATCACCGGCTTCGAGATCGTAGATGGATTCGTTTCCATCACAATCATCACCGAGCCGGGGGCAGCCATAGCACGATAAATCGTGCATACATTCAGGGCCACCAGTTTCGAGTTTGCGGGCAAAAACTTCCTTCAGAGACATAACAAATTCCTCCTTGGCGCCGATCATGTCAGCGCAAAATAATTTTCTTAAAAGATCCGTTTTATAGATCAAGCCTGATAAACGTCTCTTTTAAATCTATGTAATAAATATACGTTTTTTATTTTGTGGCAAAAGCAAATCTATAATTGGAAGCATATAAAACATAATACAAATGCAGATTCTGTTTACAATCTTTCTTTCCGAAAATATCTTATATGATTTTCACTATATCTATTATGCAAATCTTTATATTTCCTATTGTCTTTATCAATTCTATTATCTATTTTCCTATATCTTCTATTATTTTACCTATATCTTTTATAGCCTTCTATATATTACTGATATGCTGAAAAGTATGGCATTGGGTTAGACCTTGTTTATGGGGGCATGGTGATCCATTTCCTTAAAGTAAAGCGGCGTGACTTCCGCCACGCCGCCGCATATGCTTGTTATTGATTTTTACGGAGCCACGTCTTCACCCTGAGATACTGCGTAGTAGGTTTCTTTGGTAGATCCATCCGGCAGTGTTTCTGTCTTTTTGACAACACCGAAACCATACTGATCGCGATGATTGACAGCATCTCCGCCATGGTGTTCTGTTCCGGCGATGGCTTCATCAAGAGATCCCCATCCGCCAACAGATTCTGCATAACCAGGGTCACCACCGCTAATATCTGAGTGCTGAACACCATTTTCAGCCATCCACAGCGCCTGGTCTTCGCAACGCTTGTCGATATCGCTGTTTCGCTCGCCGGTCATGCCAGTCGGATCTGCATGGACAACCTCTACGGTTACAGTAGGCTCGAAGGTTCCGACGAAGTAGATCTCATTTACGGGGGAACGCGTTACCGTTTCTGAAACAAAGGTTTTGGAGACTACATTCCCGTTACTGTCCTTCTTGACTTCGTACTTAACTTCTTTCTTTCCGACCTTACCGTCCTGCGCGATAGTCCGTGTGCCTTTGTACAGTCCGGCGTTGGGCTGATCTTCTGTATTGTAAGGGATATCTACTGTTTCTGTAACATAAGACACTGTATAGGTTTCTGCAGGGGTAGCGTCTTCCGTCTTTCCGGTAGTGGTTGTGGGCTTTTCACTTTCAGTATTCTGCCCCGCATTACCGGTTTCAGAAGCAGGCTTCGCAGGCTCGGTTTCCGCTTTGGTTTCGACCGGCTTCTGAGTCTGGTTTTCCGGCTTTGTTTCAGTCGGTTTTTCTTCCTTATTCTGCTTCTGCTCTTCCTGCTTTGTCGTTTCTTCGCTTACGGCAGGCTTCTGTGATTCCGTTTCCGGCTTTGTCTCAACAGGGTTATTTTCAGTTGCCTTTTCGGGAGCAGGTTTCTGTTCTTCCGGTTTTGTGGGCTTGTCAGGATTTGTTTCTGTAGCAGGCTTGCCGGAGTCCTCGGTTTTTCCTGTTTCTGCCTGCTCATTGGCAGGCGGGTTGTAGTTCGTGCTATCCGGCGTGTTACTTTCCGGCTGCTTTGCGGAGCCTGTCACAGCCTGACTGACCGTTACAGCAATCTTGACCTTTTCCTTGGTCTTGCTGTTGCTGACAGTAACGACAGCCTTTCCGGGCTTTTTGCCGGTAACGGTGATTTCGGCTGTATTGTTATCGATCTTTTTGACCTTAACATCCGCAATACCCTTGTTGTCAATACTGCATGTGATTTTCGTGCCTTTGGCAGCCGCCAGGGCGTTGATGACTTCCGCATTACCGACAACCACGTCTACAGCATCCGCGGAGGTCTTTACCGCGGGCCTTACGTTAAACAGGCAGGTATACTTAACTCCGTTAAGTTCTGCGACAACGAGGGACAGTCCGGCAGCCTTGGCTGTAACCTTACCGCTTGCGTTTACAGATACGACATCCGGATGCGTTACATACCAGGAGGTTTTGCCTTTTGCGCCTTCCAGCTTCAGCTGGTAGGTTTCGCCTGCGTTAACGATGGTGTGAGTCCGGTTCATCGAAATAGCTTCCTTGGGGATTACATGAACGTACCCGTGGAAAACCGTACCCTCGAAAGTAGCTGTGATAACCGTGTCTCCAACAGAGATGGCTTCAACCACACCTTCGTTAGTAATCGTAGCGATTGCGGGGTTCTCGCTTTCCCACAGAATATTTTCTGTACCTTCTTCCAGGCTCATTTCGATGGTGTCGCCTACGATCAGCGTGACATCCGGGGGAACTTCCTCGGCAGTTTCTGCAGTTACAGCAGGCAGTACGCTAATCATAAGCACAATCATCAGCAGCAGGCCGATCAGTTTTGTTGCTTTGCGATTCTTCGCGTTCTTCATTTTCTTTCTTCCTTTCATTATTCAGTCTCTACGTTACGTTTCTGAAGCAGGATCACCTACTTCCATTTATATTATATGTATTACACATTGCAAATTTCATTTTTTTCACACAAACAGTCATTTTGCGTTTTAAAACGCAATTTGGCAAAAAATCCCCACCATACGGACTCGTATGGTGGGGAAGAGGGGCTAATTATTTGGCAGTAGTCTTGCGCTTTTTGATCACAAGCACCGCTCCGGCAGCAATCGCGATCACGAGGAGGCCGACGCCGATCCACAGGTACGGGCTTTCAAGAGCCGTGCCGGTCTTGATCACCGGGTAGTTCACCAGGCGGAACATTTCTTCCGGAATGATGTACTTCTCATTGATCTCTACGACGATGGCTTCTTCGGTCTTCACGAAGCCTTCCAGCGTCTCGATCTCACGGATGACGTACTTGCCTTTCTGCAGGTCTGTGATCCTCACGATACCGTCTTCGCCGGATACATACTCGCCAAGCAGCGTCCCGTTTTCGTCTTCCAGCGTGAACTTGACGCCGGGCATCGGGTTGCCCTTGTTGTCGATCTTCACGAACTCGTAGTGGTTCGGGATGTTGCACAGGTGGTACATTTCCTCGGGTACGATGTAGTGTTCGTCGATCACGACTTCAATCGTCTCGTCCGTACGGAGGAAGCCTTCCAGCGTTTCGATCTCGCGGATGATGTATGTGCCGGGCTTCAGGTCTGTCACCTTGACAATACCGTTCTCGTCGGACACATAGTCACCGAGCTTGTTGCCAGCCTTGTCTTCCAGGGCGAAGCGTACGCCTGCCAGCGGGTTGCCCGCGGTGTCGGTCTTCACGAACTCGTAGTGGTTCGGGATGTCGATGCACTTCACGGGTTCGGGCTCTGTCCAGTTGTCATCGACCACGAATTCCATGTCTTCGATGACGTTGTAGCCTTCGGGAGCCTTGGTTTCGCGGACGATCCATGTGCCGTAATCAAACTTCGTGAATACGAACACGCCGTTCGCGTCGCTCTTTACGACTTCAACGACTTCGCCGGTGGCTTTGTCGATCAGGCTGAACTCTACGCCTTCCAGGTACTTGCCGCTCGTCTCGACCTTGATGTACTTGACCCTCTTGAGCTTGTTCACCCAGGTGCCGATAGCTTCCTTCGGGGACTGTGTGCCTTCCTTCAGGTCAAACGTTACGACGGCGCGGGACATCAGGTAAGTATCGTCCGGGGCGGAGATTTCCTTCACGGTGTACTTGCCGGCCTTCAGCCTGCGGAACTCGAAGCGTCCGTCCTTATCGGAGGTGGCTTCCTTCAGCAGCTTGCCTTCGGCGTCGTACAGGCCGAACTTCGCGCCCGCGAGTGGCTTGTTATCCTGGTCAACCTTCAGTCCGAAGAAGGTGTTCGGTTCGTTCTTCACGACCGGGGGCTCGTCCTTGCTGTTCACGAATGTGCCGTCTACTACGAACGCCTTGCAGATGGAACCTTCACGCTTGTCGTAGCCGTCCGCGGGCTTGGTTTCTTCGATAGTGAACTCGCCGTACGGGATCTTCTCGAATACAACCAGTCCGTCCGCGTCGGAAACAGCGGTCATGACAGCCTTGTGCTCCTTGTCGAACAGCGTGAATTCAGCGCCTTCGACCGGTGTGCCGTCCAGGGCGTCCACCTTGCGGAACTTCACCCTGGTGTAGTCATCGGAGATCGTGGTATGCCCGATGATCTCGCCTTCCTTGGTGACCTCGAAGTCCATGATCGCTACGTTCAGCTCATAGCCTTCGGGAGCAAGGATCTCCTTGAAGGTGTACTTGCCGGGAACCAGCTCGATGTCCGGGATCTCGCCGTTTTCATCGGTGTATTCACGGTAGATGACGTTGCCAGCTTCGTCATACAGTTCGATCAGCGCGCCGGGGACTGTCTCGTCGCCGGTGATCGTGGTCTTGGTGATCGTGACGGGGTAGGTGATCTCTTCGTCAACGATATCCTCTGCCACAGCCTGTACGATCAGTTCTGCGTCGTCCGCAACGTTCTCAGGAGTCAGGGAGATGTCGAACTTGTCTTCCAGCAGGTACCAGCCGTCTACGGGCTTCAGTTCCTGCAGGTAATACTCGCCGTGCGGCATATAACCGGAAACGGTGAGGTTGCCTTCCGCGTCAGCCTTCAGCACAGCCAGTACGCTGTTCGCGGCCAGTTCAGTGCCGTCCAGCGCGGTGATCTTCTGCTTGTTCTTCAGGCCGAAGATGAAGCCTTCGCCGGGCAGCAGGATCTCCTTCTGGTGGACCATGCCGTTCGCCTGTTCATCCGGGATGATGTGGGTCTTCACCTTGACGGCGGAGATCTCCACAGGCAGGTAACGGTTGCCGATATCCAGCTTCTCGATCACGATAGGAGTCTTGTCGTCCTTGTACTTCAGTTCTACGTCATACTCAACATCGTCGTAGACGTAGCCAGCGGGAGCGGAGACTTCCTTCACGTAATACTTGCCCAGCGGCAGTTTCAGCGGGTTCTCGTCCGCGCCGTTCGCCGTAGTGGTGATCGTGTCTACGAGTTTGTCCTTTTCAAACCAGAACGTACCGTCCTTACCGATGATATCCTCACGGGCGTAGATCTCGAACTTACAGCCCGCCAGGAACCGGTCTTCGAAGATCGGCTGGTTATACTCGAAGCCGTCCTTCTCAAGCGTCTGGAAGCCGATCAGCTGCTTGCCGTGTTTGTCGATCTGGATGTGTCCCTTGACGGGCGTATCCAGAATCTCTACGGGCAGGACAGCTTTACCGGAGAGGACAAAGGTATCATTCTCAACCTTGGAAGGCGTGATGACCAGTTTGTAATCGCCTTCGGGGATCAGGTAGCCTTCCGGTGCCTCGACTTCTGTTACGTAGTAGGTTCCGCACTTGACAGTCTCGGGCAGGGTGGTCTTACCGGTATCATCGGTCACAAACGTATCAATGTCCTTTACGTTCGGGGTCATGACGGTCTGTGTGATGAAGTTGCCTTCGCTGTCCTTCAGCTTGAACTTGACGCCGCTCAGGATGATCGTCTTTCCAGTCTCTTCGTCAACCTTGATCAGCTGTACGTATACGTTGATTTCCGTGTTGTTGATGATCTCGGAGTACAGGAACTTGTCCTTGATCATTTCTTCCTCGAACGGGTACTTGATCGCGTAGGCGTATTCGCCCTTGGTCTGGTGGACTGTGTAAGTACCGTAGGGGAGTTCCTTGGTCATGGTCCAGCCGCGGTCGTTGGTCGTGACGATATCACGCTCGTACTCGCGGGCGTTCTCATAGGAACCGGCGGAAGACAGGAATACTTCAAATTCCGCGTTCTCTTCCGGGATCTCAAGGATCGCGTCGCCGGAATGGACCTTGTTGTCGCCCTTGAACTTGGTGATCGCCAGGTTGGAGCGCATGACTTCGTTCTCCATGAGCGCCTGGTACTTCACTTCATCCTCAAAGGACTGCTTCGCCGCGCCGGTGGCGTCCACATGCAGTTCCACATCGCTGGAACGGTAGCCCTTCGGCGGGTTGACTTCCTTGATCGTGTACTTGCCGGGCCACAGCTGCGGCGTTTCGATGGTCGCGTCGTCGCCTTCGGTCTTGATGGACTCGATGACCGTGTCTCCGGCATGGAAGATCACGTTGCCCTGGCGGTCACAGATATCCTCTTCTGCCAGGATCGTGAACTCTGCGCCTGTCAGCACAGCGTCGCCGCGCGGGGATGCTGCCTTAAAGGTCTTCCATACAGGCATATCCACTGTCTGCGTCCAGTTCCGGTCAGGTCCGACGATCCATTCATAAGGCTCGGCGTTCTTAACGTCCGTGGATACGATCTCCGGATACTCTCCGGCAGGATCCATGGCGTATTCCTCAACGTCACGCTTATAGATCGTGATGGACATCTGGATCGGCTTGTTGACCGCCGTCAGGGGCGTGATTTCGTCGGAGTTGAGGATCACTTCGTCGAACTCGACCTTCTCGAAGAGGTAGCCGGGTGTCGGCTGTTTCTCTACGATGTAGTACAGGCCCTTTTCGAGGTCGCCGGATTCAGCGACGCCTTCTTCGTTGGTCACGATGTCGCATACATAGACCGGTACAAGGTCGTCCGTCTTCTCAAAGACGGTATCGCCTGTGTCGGGGTTGCCGTAAACGGGTTCCGCGTCACCGGTCTTCTTGTAGTATTTGTATACTTCGAAGGCGATGCCGGGGATCGGGTTCTCGTTCAGGGAGTCGGTCTTGATCAGGCGGACTTTACCGGGTGTCGGGACGTTCCGGTAAGGATCGTCCAGTTGGTAGGTCTGCTCTTCTTCACTGTTGTCATTGACGATCTCAAAGTCAAACGTGAAGTCTACGGGGTACATACGGCGGTACTCTGTGCCGTCTGCCGCGTTGAACACAGGCTCCATGAAATGCTCTGGCACAGCGATTTCCTTCACCCTGTACTTGCCGTACGTGAGCATCTTGCTTTCCGCGTGTCCGGAAGCGTCAGTGGTCATGTTGTACTCTTCGGGCAGGACGCCGATATAATCGTCACGGCCCGGGATGCCGCTCAGGCGCTCGATCTGGAACACACAGCCGGCAAGGGATTCCTTCGTCAGGATGTCGATCTTGTCGATAAGGATCTTGCCTTCGATGGGGCGGTTCTTCGCGGGCTTGTCCTGCGTGGTCAGGTGCGTGGTCTCGTCGGACACGACCTTGACATTGGTATACACCTTACGGCTGTCCTTACGGTAGCCAACAGGGACGTTATCCTCTGTGCCCTGCGCTTCGACTACCACGTACAGGCCCTTTACCAGATCAATGGACTCTGCGTGGCCGTTCTCGTCTGTGAAAATGGACGTAACAGGCGTTTTACCGTTCAGTACGGTATCTGTCTTTGTCAGGTCATCCACACCGTCGAATTCGGATGTTTCCTTATAAATATCCGTACCGTTATCGTAGCGGTAGATATCGAACTTGACGTTCTTGATAGGTTCGCCGTTCAGGTCATCCACCTT
>Ga0256405_10000377_pt1 | contig 148918 bp, 128 predicted proteins | sample RumenRJG_02DNA_FD_189096 | JGI IMG/M metagenome (GOLD analysis project Ga0256405, IMG submission 189096) | Bovine rumen microbial communities from Lethbridge, Alberta, Canada - RJG_02 | ecosystem: Host-associated > Mammals > Digestive system > Stomach > Rumen | place: Canada: Alberta... | reverse complement strand
AACAAAAGAGTTGGAGGTACGGAAGTCGGTCCGCAAGACCGGCAAGCATAGCAAACGGCGTTCCGTTTGCCGCTGAAACGGGAGAACCCGTGCCCCTTTTGGGTTTGCAGGAAAAAGGCTGGCGTCAAACCGCCAGCCAATTCACCTCGGACGGGCAGTGCCCGCCGAAATGCCGGAGAATGCAAGATTTATAAATTGGCGTCAAAATGAGTAATTAAGAAAAATCTTGGAGTCAGAAAAAGAAAAAACTACAATTATCGCCTATAATCAGGGAGGTGTGACCGGAGTCAGAGAATCTTTTAAAACTGAATAGTATGTTTGGAAAAGTGTGACGTGAAAGGAGTTCATATGAAGTCTGAAACGAATGAAAAAGCTCTTTGCGTTGACAAAAAGATGACCATAAAAGGACAAACCTTTGACGTGACGCTTGTTTTCAGACCTCCTGAAAAGCCGAGCGAAACCGTTGAGGATAAGATCAAACATCTCATAAACGGTGATAAAATAAAGTGAGAATAGGTCTGGACTTTCGGGCCGGGTAGTGATATACTGTCGGTGTATCCTATTCGGTTTGATTCCAGAAGTGAACTCTTCGGAACAGGAGGATATATGAAAACAGAATCAAACACGGAACAGATAACAGCGCTGTACTGCCGCCTCAGTCAGGAAGATATGCGTGCAGGCGAGTCGCTGTCAATTGAAAATCAAAGACTTATGCTAAAGGATTACGCAGACAAAAATGGTTTCAGGAACTGTCAGTATTACATCGACGATGGTTACAGCGGCACCGATAATACTCGTCCAGAGTACGTCCATATGCTCGATGATGTGCAGAACGGGCTGGTCGGAACTGTTATAGTGAAAGACCAGTCGAGACTCGGACGTGACCACTTGGAGACGGACAGGCTCATGGAGTTGGTGTTCCCTGCGTATGATGTTCGCTTCATTGCAGTCACTGATAACGTCGATAGTGCGAACGGATTCAATGAGATGTCTGGTATCAAAAATCTGTTCAACGATATGTATGCCCGTGACTGCTCAAAGAAGATACGTGCAGTGCAACGAGCTAAAGGTGAACGAGGAGAGCGCGTCGGAACAACAACTCCTTACGGCTACATGAAAGATGAAAACAAACATCTGATGCCAAATCCTGAGACTGCACCTGTCGTCAAGCGTATCTTTGAAATGAGTGCAGAGGGTAAAGGTATCCGCAAGATATGCGACATACTGAGCGCCGATAAAATCCTGTGTCCAAGTGCATACACTGCCCAAAAGGTTGGCAAGCCTAAAACGAAGCCATACCATTGGGCGCAGAAAACCGTCAGAGAAATGCTCGCAAATCGTATTTACTGCGGTGACACTGTAAATTTCAGCACCTATACTAAGTCCTACAAGCTCAAAAAGACGCTGAAGAACGAGTCCGAGAATATGCTTATCTTTGAGAACACTCATGAAGCTATAATCAGTCGAAAGCTGTTTGATGTCGTTCAGAAGCATTACGAAGGCAGAAAGAAGTCGGACAAGTTCGGCGAGACGGATAAGTACGCAGGCTACCTTTACTGCGCAGAATGCGGATCGAGACTTTACATCAGTCGTTCCAAGAAAATGAATCGCAGCAAATTTCACTATATGTGTGCAGGATATCAAAGCAGAATCACTGACTGCACTGCTCATTACATTCGTGAAGATGCGCTCGATAGTATTGTGCTTCGGTATCTGAGGCAGGTCCTTAGCTATGCGCGTGACAAGTCTGATGAGTTCTATGCTATGGCAATGGCAAATGGTGAGGCTGAAGCTAAAAAGCAGTTTAAGGAGAATGAAAAGCTCATAAGTGAATATGAGACTAGGATAACTCAGCTCGACAATGCGATGCAGCTTCTCTACATGGACAGGTCAAACGGAAAGATCACGGATGAACGCTACGATATTCTCTCCGCTAACTTTGAGAAGGAGCAATACGAGCTTAAATCCAAGCTCAACGCTCTTGACTCACAGCTTGATGAGATGAAGGTGCGCGAGCAGCGTGTCAGAGAGTTTATCAACAACGCCAAGCAGTACACAGAGATACGCAGGCTCACTCCCGAGATACTGAAATCTTTCATCGGGCGCATTGAAGTCTACGAAAAGGCTGTCAAGCATTCAAGGACGTGCGGCAATCGTGTTGTGGTCTACTTTACGTTTTCGGCTGACAAGGAGGTAGTAATCGACAGAGTGATAAGCGAAAACGGCGATATGCTGTTACTTTAACAATAAAAATCTCCGAGGGGCTACTCCCTCGGAGATATAATAAAACTGATGTTCGTTAAGGAACGTGAGCTAACGCCGCCCCTACACAAAATAACGCTGTATCAGCAAATGTAGGGGCGCCGTTTCGGCGCCCGTGCTCTTGTATATAAAATACAGCTTTTACGTTTTTCATTGGAAAGGAGATTCTCATGGTAAAAGACATAGTCAAGGACGAAGCAGTCCTCAGCATAAAATCAGAACCTGCCACAAAATCCGATATACAGGTAGTCCGCGACCTGCTGGACACCGTAAAGGCAAACGAGGAGCGCTGCGTGGGCATGGCTGCAAATATGATAGGCGTTCACAAGACCATACTTGTGGCACTTATAGGCGACGAGTACATCGCTATGATAAATCCGAAGATAGTGGACAAGTCCAAGGAGACCTACGACACCGAGGAGGGCTGTCTGTCTCTCAGCGGAGTCCGTCCCGTTACCCGTCACCGCATAATCACCGTGGAGTACATGGACAAGAAGTTCAAGCGCCGCCGCGATATTTTCCGTGATTTCGAGGCGGAGATAATACAGCATGAAATAGACCATTTCAGCGGTATCATTATATAAAAATCATTAAAAAAGGCGGACATATGTCCGCCTTTTTTCAATAATCCTTTTTCTTTCCGCAGACCTTGCAGGTCTTTGAGATGAGCTTGAAGTCTCCGCCGCAGTATACGCATTTTCCTGCTGTTTTGCGGCTTGCAACTACGGTCTCGTAGTATGCCGGGAAATTCACTGCATTTTCGGCAAGATTGCTCCATGCGATGTTCAGAAGCTTAGGACATTCCGTAAAGCCGCCGCTTATCTTCTTGACAGAAGCAGGAATGCTTATCTGTTCAAGGTTGGTACAGCCGCTGAAATCGCCGATAGCTGTAGTTCCGGGAGGCACTGTAAAGGCTCTGAGACCTGTACAGCCGCGGAAACCGTCTACGCTGAGAACTCCTGCGGGTATCTCGACATTTCGCAGAGATACGCAGTTCTGGAAAGCAGAAGCGCCTATGCTCTTTATGCCCCTTGACAAGCCCAGAGCCGAAAGAGCTGTGCAGTTTGCAAAGGAACATTCCTCGATAACGGAAACTCCCTCGGGAATAACGACCTTTTCAAGCTTTTCGCAGCCAGAAAAAGCGTATTTTCCAATAATCGAGACATATTTCGGTATCTCTATGACCTCGAGATTCTTACAGCCCGAGAACGCAAATGCGCCTATCTCGCCGATACACTCGGGGAACTCGATAGATACAAGATTTGTGCAGTCAGCAAAAACGCAGTCCGCGATACGCTGCATATGCGGCGGTATCACGACGCTTTTAAGGCTTGTACAGCCGCGGAACGCCCAGCCCTCTATATCCTTGAGGTCGTCGGGGAACTTTATCTCTTCAAGGGCAGTACAGCCGCGGAACGCATATCCGCCTATGATCTCCACCTTATCGTGAAGTATCACGCGCTTGAGAGTCGTGTTGTTTTCAAAGGCGTTTTCGCCTATTTTATGTACCTCAGCAGGTGCAGCCACCTCCTCGGCGCTGCCCTTGTAGGCAACGAGAACTCCGTCCTTTATTTCAAAGTCGGCGCTGTGCTTCTTGACAGCCTTTACCTTTCTCGCTACGTCCTTGTGCTGTGCTTTATACCTGTTTATAGCCTTTATTACTACGAAAGGCGTGCTGCAGTAAGGACAAACCCAAGCGTCCTTCTGATTATCGACCTCTACGGTCTTTCCGCAGCTCGTGCAGATAGCATTTACAGTTGCCACATCCATACCCCCTGTTTCGTCATTTTATATTATTATTGTAGCATTTAAAGCTGTGAAAGTCAATAAATACAGCGCAAAACTCACAGATTATACATAACGGAGCACGTTTATTTGTTGGAAATGCCGACCAAAAAATGAACGATTTGTTGCCCTTTGTAAACTTCACTTGCATAAAGGTTGACGAAATGATATAATTATTACATAATGCATATTAGGAGGCACATAATGAAAATAAACGACAGGATACACGGCTTTGCCGTTACAAGGACAGCTCCTGCCCCATGCAGCGGCTCGGAGCTCATAGAAATGCGCCACGAAAAGACAGGCGCACAGCTTATCTGGCTGAAAAACGACGGCGAAAACAAGCTTTTTTCCATAGCTTTCAGGACTCCCCCAAGCGATGATACGGGAATATTCCATATCCTTGAGCACTCCGTCCTTGGCGGCTCAAAGAAATACCCCGTAAAGGAGCCCTTTCTGGAGCTGATGAAAGGAACTATGAATACCTTCCTCAACGCCATGACCTATCCAGACAAGACCGTATTTCCCGTTTCAAGCCGAAACGACGCGGATTTCATGAACCTGACAAGGGTATATCTGGACGCAGTCTTCGATCCTGCCATATACTACAACCCCAATATTTTCAGGCAGGAGGGCTGGCACATCGAAATGCGCAGCGAGTCCGACGAGCCTGTTTACAAGGGCGTTGTGTTCAACGAGATGAAAGGCGCTCTTTCCTCGGTATACAGCCGAATGGAGACCGAGATAATGGGAGCTCTCTTCCCCGACACCTGCTACCGATTTGAGTCGGGCGGACTTCCCGAGGCTATCCCGAACCTGACAAACGAGCAGTTCATCGAGGGACACCGCACCTACTACCACCCCTCAAACGCCTACATATACCTTGACGGACCTGTGGATATCGAAGCTGTTCTGAAGCTCATCGACAGCGAGTACCTCAGCCGCTTTGATAAACGCGAGGTCCGCAGCGAGATACCTGAGCAGAAAGCCGTTGCGCCCACTGTTAAGAAGTGCTTTTACGAGATAACTCCTGACGAGGAGGAGGCAAATCACACCTACCTTGTTATCGGCAAGGTGCTGGGCAGCTGGCAGGAACGCGAGAAGATAACTGCGGCTTCTGTGCTTGCGGAGGCTCTCACCGGCAGCAACGACGCTCCGCTGAAACGCGCTCTCCTTGATACGGGACTTTGCCTTGACGTATCTCTTGAAGTGAGCGACGGCATTTTACAGCCCTTCGGCTGCCTGTGCATAAACAATACCGACGAGGAAAGCTGCGAAAAGCTGAAAGAAACAGTCCGCAGCGCAGTTACCGAACTCTGCGGCAAGGGCATTGACCGTGAGCTGCTGACAGCGGCTCTGAACCGCCTTGAATTCCGATTCCGTGCAGGCGGTGAGCCGAGAGGTCTTACACGCAATATTTCCGCACTCTCCGCATGGCTCTACGGCGGCGATCCACTGCACTATCTGGAGCTTGGCGAGGTCTACGATTCGCTCCGCAGCAAGGTCGACAGCGGCTATTTTGAGGAGCTTCTGAGAGAATGGCTCCTTGATGACAACGGCAGAGCGGAGCTCTATCTGCTGCCGTCCCGAACCTACGGCGAGGAGCAGAAGGCTGCCGAAAAGAAGCGCCTTGCGGCTGTAGTCGACGGACTTTCCTGCGAGGAGCGCTCCGTTATCGTCGAGCAGAACAGACAGCTTGATGAGTGGCAGCAGTCCGTGGATACTCCCGAGCAGCTTGCAACAATGCCACACCTTGCGCTTTCCGAGGTAAGTCCCGAGCCGCTGCGCTTCGACACCGAGGAAACAAATGTGAACGGCGTAACTGTTCTGAAGCATACCGCTCAAGACAAGGGCATCGCGGCTCTGAACCTCTATTTCTCGCTGGCTGACTGCAATGAGACACAGCTCTCCGCGGCAGCTGCGGCTGCCGAGCTTTTCGGCGAGCTGCCAACAGCAAGGAGCTCCGCGGCTGACTTACAGCGCAGGATAACAGGACTTCTCGGAAGTATCAACTACGGCGTCGATGTGTTCTCTAAAAACGGAGTTTCCGACAAATGCAGCCCTTATTTCGCAGTAAAGGCGCGTTTTCTCGAAAAGAACACCGCGGAGGCACTCGCTCTTATCGCGGAGATACTCACCGAGACTGATTTCAGCGATATATCGGCAGTTACCGAGCTTCTCAAGCAGACCGACGAGAACTACAAGCAGAGCATTATCGCCAACGGTCATACCTACTCCATGGGACGCGTCCGTGCAGTTCTTTCTGCGGAGTCCGCAGTAAACGAGCTTGTATCGGGCTATGAGGGCTACAAGAGACTTCACGAAGCAATAAAGGCTCCCGAGAAGCTGACTGCGGAAATAAAGGCTCTCAGCGGCAGAATTATATGCACAGCAAGGCTGACTGCCAGTGTTACGGGAAATGCGGATATAAAACCACTCCTTGAAGCTCTCCCGACAGGTATTGCGGCTGAGCAGAGCGATATGAGCTTCAAGCTGGATATTCCCGAAAAACAGGGAGTTATCATACCATCGGGCGTATCATACTCCGCAATGGCTTTCCCTGATACAAACGCAGATACAGCGGTAAGAAAGGTGCTCTACCGTGCACTGTCCCTCGAATATCTCTGGAACGAGGTCCGCGTAAAGGGCGGAGCCTACGGCACGGGCGCATTCATAGCCCCATCGGGTGAGCAGGCGTTCTTCTCATACCGCGATCCGTCCCCTGCGGCAAGTCTGGATATTTACAAAAAGTCTGCGGACTTCATCACTGATTACTGCGGCGGAGCTCCTGATATCACTCAGTATATCATCAGCACTATCGCCAAGGAGGAGCCTCTTATGTCAGACGGCAACAGGAGCGCCAAGGCTGACGGCTTGTGGTTCAGAGGCATTACCGATGAGGAACGTGCCGACGAGAAAAAGCGTATGCTCAGCGTTACGGCAGAGCAGCTCCGCACGGCAGCCGAAACTCTCAGAAGCTTCGGAAATCTGTGCGTAATGGGCACAGAAGCGGCAATGGAAGGGCTTGACCTTAAAAAGGACAGCTTAGCATAAGGAAAAGGCGTGGCAGAGCCGCGCCTTTTTTGCAGGTGACAACGTCGGTTATCGGCGGACAATATCCGCCCTGCTTCTCTGCCCTATTGACGTTTTTGCGATTTAGAGCTATAATAGTCATATATAAATTCTAAGGAGATAAATATGAATATCAGTTCACGTATCATGGCGGCTGCAGCGGCTGTCATACTGTCTGCCGCAGCTTACGGCTGCTCAGGCAAGACAAGCTCATCTGCACCCTCGTCCTCTGAAACAACCACAGCTTCTTCCTCTGACGAAGCTGTTACAACTACAGATACAAAGGCCTCAACGGACAGCTCTTCCACTACAACTGCTGTAACTACTACATCGGGAAAGACTGCCGGAACTGCCACAACTACTACAACCGCCGCTGAAAAGCCCACTGAAAAAGCCACAGAACCCACAAAGGCTGAATCTAAAAAGGGCTTCAGCAGCAGCTTTGAAGCCGCAAAGGCTTACTATAACGCCTATCTCACCAACAACGCCGACGCGGTCTATGATATGTTCTGTCAGGAAGAAATAGAGGCTTATCACGCCTACATCGGCACTACAGACCTCCTTGACGGCAAGAATCCGCAGGTAGTTTTCAAGCGCTCGGCTGTCATTGACGCCATAAAGCAGTCCATGGGAAATATCCGCAGGATAATGGCAGAAAAGTCCGATGTGCCCCCCGAAAAGTGGACTACCTCACTTGCCGAGGACAATCTCAGACCTAACGGCGAGAACGAGCTCAAGGACTTCAACAAGACTCTGAGCACCGAATTTACGGCAGGCTCGGACTGCGGTCTGGTGTACTACAAGGACGGCAACGATGAGCATAATTTCGTAGGAAACGGCTGCGCATTCGTAGAACTGGACGGACGCTGGTATCTTTCCTACAGCTCAGTCATGAGATCAGAGCTCATAACCTATATGGATAAGCTTTTTCAGTAAGAAAGGATACCGGAGCGCTCTCTGCTCACACAGCTGAACACCCGTATCATCAAGGCTAAATTCAACACCGATACCAGATCATAATGGAGGAACATCTTTAATGGACGGCAAACTTTTCGCAGAGACCACTGACGCAGTCAGACAGGTCACAGAGCGCTTCGGCGTTAATATCCTCACTGACCACAAGCGTTTCTGCTCGGCTTTCTCAGACTTTGCGCCAAAGTTATCCAAGGAGAACAAGGCTTTCTTTGTGGCTCTCAGCGAGGACATAGGCGAGATATTCATAAGCGAGAACGCCGCTGTTATAAACGGCAGCAAAAGCGCCGAGGAAGTTATCCAGCGTGCCATGACCGATATCTGCGAATACCTCAACGAGGAAAAGGCAGAGCTCATCGCGCGGAGCATCGCTGCGGCTTTAGGCTGGCAGGCAGGAGAGGTACTCCCCGACAGCTCGGACGTTCAGAGCAGCAGCTTCGTCAGCGGTTCTACTCTTATCGAGGACCTATTCCGCAGAGCTCAGAGCGGCGACAACGACGCCTGCTTCAATCTTGGCGAGTGCTTCTTCTACGGACGCGGAGTCAGTCAGGACTACGCCAAGGCTATACACTGGTATATACAGTCTTCTGACCGCGGCGACTGCAGCTCCCAGAAAAAATTAGCGGACTGCTACTATCTCGGACAGGGCACTGACAGAAACCTTGCAAAAGCCGCTTACCGCTACGAACAGGCTGCCGAGCAGGGCGATTACGACTCACAGAAAGCACTTATCCGCTGCTATACCATAGGCGGAAACGGTCTCAATGCTGACCGCAGACGTGCGGAATACTACTCCAAGCGCTACGGTATCCCGATAGAGGACGGCACCTCCAACGGACTTATGAAACGCGCTCAGAACGGCGATCCAGAGGCGCAGTTCACTCTCGGAAATATGTACCTCCTCGGCACAGGTATCGAGCAGGACTACGACAAGGCTATATACTGGCTGAAAATGGCTGCGCAGAAAGGTCATGCCGCTGCTGCCTACAATGTTGCCTGCTGCTATCAGTCGGGTACGGGAGTTCCCGAGGACAAGATAACCGCCGCAAATATGTTCAGAGCGGCTGCGGAAAAGGGCGACCTTGACGCAATGAACAACCTGGGCGGCTGCTATATGTACGGCAGCGGCACGGAAAAAGACCAGTTCAAGGCGGCTGAATGCTACAGAAAGGCTGCGGAGGGCGGTCTGCCCAGAGCCCAGTACAACTACGGCGAGTGCTTATTCAACGGCTGGGGCGTTAGCAAGGATACCGCCGAAGCTGTAAAGTGGTACAAAGAAGCCGCTCATCAGAAAGACGCCAACGGCCAGTACTCCTACGGCTGGTGTCTGTGCAACGGCGTGGGCACTGCACAGGACATGGTCTCGGCAAAGGATATGTTCGAGCTTGCCGCAGCTCAGCGAAATACCGCGGCGCAGAAGGCGCTGGGATACTGCTATACAAACGGCTGGGGCACAGCTAAGAATTTCGCTGTAGCCGCTGATTATTTCGGCAGAGCCGCTTCAAGCGGCGACAAGGAGGCGGCAGAGGTTCAGGTCGCCTGCTACAAATACGGCGGCGAGTACCTTGCGGTAAACGAGGCTAAGGCGCGTCATTACACCGACCAGTACGGTCTGGACTATGATAATATATGAAAAAGGCTTCCCCTCAGGGAAGCCTTTCGCTTTATGCTCAGTAAACTGGGCTTTGTGTTATTTCGTATCCGTTTTCGTCAAGATACTTATATACCTCATCTGCGGTCATAGGAGCTTCTGCTTCATCGTTGAATTTGTAATTTGTCGCCTTGAAGCTCTCCAGCAGATAGCCCTCTCCAAAGTAATCATGGTCGGTACGTATCTCATAAGCAAGCCATAAACCTGTTTCGGTGTCGATGTCTGCTGTGATATATCTTGGCTCATATTTTCCTTCACGTAGCTGCTCATAGCTGAAGCTTACGCTTGCTATTCTTCTGCCGTTTTCATATCTTTCGCCTGTTATTGTCCACGGACTTTCATTTATTATACGCTCTATTCCATCTTTACTTACTTTACTGATCTCAAAGTCTACGAAGTTCAGACAGCCGCTCAATACAGGTCTGTCAGGCTTGGATTTGTACCACTTATAGTGTGTATCAACGCTTTCGATATTGCAATACTTTCCTTCATCATGCTGATTTTGTGCCTCAATATCATTCTGGTTTACATTAACATAGATATTGTTAAGGAATATCTTGTAAGTTCTGTCCCACGGCTCTTTTTCGTCCGAATACATCTCCTCATACATTTCTCCGTTCATAACGGTATTATCAATCTTTACTGTTCCGTTTGTTTCCCAGTCGCCAAGATTCTGACCGTAAATTGCATGGAAAGTATGAATATCCGCCGAGAACTTATCATAGTAATGTGTGGCGTTAAGGCTTCTCTCGCGCAGGAACTCTCCTGTTAGCTCATCGGGAACAGGGTGTGCCTCGGTGGTTATAGTCCCGGTCACAGGCGTATATGCTACAGTTGTTGTGGCAGGTGATACGCCGTCAAGGACTTCCAGATCATACGCAGAATGAGCGTACTTAACATATCCGCCGTCAAGGACAAACTGCTTGAACTCAGCAGGAGCCATAGGCGCTTCAGCTTCATCATCGAATTTGTAATTAGTATACTTTACCTCATATACGACCTCTTCGCTTAAGTTTTTATATACCTCGTAAAGAACTATGCCTGATTCTGCATCAATATCAGCAGTAAACTTCATGCTTGCACCGTTTGTCACAATGTCATGACCGCACTCGCCCTCAACAGTAACTATTCTTCTGCCGTTTTCCGTCTTGTCATCTTTTATGTCCCATTTGCTTGTATCATCGAGAAAAGACCAAAGCCAGCCGTAAGTACGCGGAAGCTTATCAAGATTGATTTCTTCGCTGCCTGCGCCAAAGCTTACATCGTACCTTTTATTTTTTATATCGCCCTCATAGGTCTCATTTGTGTATATTCTGTATCCGTTGAATGAGTACTCATATATGAGATTGTTTATTTTCTCCTCGTGGTCGGGCTCGTCATAAATTATCTCGTTTCTGTTCCAGCCTGTTTTTGAATCATTATCCAGCTTGCAGGAGCCCTTTATAGTATAAGGCTCAGATTTAGTGGAGGTGTCATACTCATTGCTTCTTATTTCATAATCGCATGAGAATTTATGGTAGCTCCAGTCACGACCTACAATATGCTGTATCGAATTTTTGTTTATTTCATAAGGGACTTCATTTCTTGTAGTGTTCTCTGTTTCAGTAATGCTTTCTGTATTGCTGCTATTGTTATTATTGAATCTGTCGTTCTTCATAAGCTTAAAGCCCGCAAGGACTCCGCCTGTGACAAGAACTGCCGCAGCCGCTATTGAAGCTATGCGAGTCATGCTTATCTTTCTGTCGTAATGCTCAACGCCGCTTACCTCGTCTGCAAAATCGCTGTCAGAGCTGCCCGAAACGCGCTCCATTACCTTTGCATATATCTCATTTTTCTTTGATTCCTCAGCCATGAGCTTCTCAACAGAAGCCTTGTCTGCATTCTGCAAGGTATCTATTATCTTCTTTTTGCTGTTCATATTTATCCTCCTTTACAGGGTGATGCCGTTTTCTTCAAGGAGCTTCTTCAAACGCTTCATAGCCCGTCCGCAGCGCACTCTCACGCCTGCTGCGTTCAAGCCTGTCATTTCTGCTATCTCCTTTGAGCTCCTGCTGTAGTAGTACTTCTGAATGATAATGACCGAATCAGGATAGCCCAGCTCGGATACGCATTTGAGGAGCTGCTCCGAGAGCTCGTTCTTTTCTGCCTCAGCCGCTACATCAGTATCCTCGGCAATCTCAGCCATATTCTCATCATCAATGGGATCGTTGAGCCCTGTTTTTGCGGCAAGCTTTCTCCGCATACTTATAGCAGCATTACGCGACGCAGCTCCGATATAGGAGTTCAGAGCTCCTATCTCTGCGCCTTTCAGCTTCATCATCACCGAAGCAAACACATCTATGGTACATTCGTCGCAGTCGTCGGGACTTCCGAAGCCCTTTAGTATTCTCTGTACAATAGTGTAGACATATCTGTAGTATTTATCGAAAAGTGCTTTTTGTCCCTGGGGCGGAGTATCCCGCATAAGCGTTAATATCTCGTTATCGGTCATATGCATTCTCCTTTGCTGTTTTTTCAGACTGGATCCGTCTTCACCTATAGTAACGCAGCCCTGTAGGAAAGTGTAACACTATTTTAGCATTTTTTTATTCTTTTTGCAAACATAAATTCCTTTTCACTGTAATATCTTCTCACTAACCACTAATCACTAAAAACTCCGACAGGCATATAATATCAATGAGGGAGGGAAACTTCCCTCCCTTAGTACGGCGGAGCTTCCGCCATATGGAGGATAATTATATGGCAACTTTTTTCAATCAGGCTACACTGTCCTATAACGGCACAGTTACAAGCTCTAATATAACCGCAGGCGAGATAATCGACGTTCTTTCAGCTTCAAAGAGCGCAGTTTCCGACACCTACACCGCAGACAGCGAGGTCGTTTATATCATCAGCCTTGTAAATACAGGTTCTTCCTGTTTCAGAGACCTTACCGTCACAGATAACCTCGGCGAATACAGCTTCGGAGAAAGCGGCACAGCCGTACCGCTGACCTACAATGAGGGCTCCCTGACCTATTATGTAAACGGAGTACAGCAGGCAGCGCCCACTGTGACATCAGTTTCGCCCCTTACCGTTACGGGCATCAACGTGCCCGCAGGCGGCAATGCTATGCTGGTATATTCAGCTGAGACAAACAGCTTCGCACCTCTCGGCGAGAATGCTGAGATAGTGAATACAGCAACAGTCAGCGGCGACGGTATCAGCGATATCACAGCTTCTGAGACTATCACCTATGCCGAGGGCGTTGACCTTGCTATCAGCAAGTCCCTCAGTCCTGCTGCTGTAGAGGAAAACGGCGAGGTGACTTACACCTTTGTTATCCAGAATTTCGGCGCAGTCCCTGTTGAAGCTTCAGCTGATGTTGTTTTCAGCGATACCTTTGATCCTGCGCTCAGCGAGCTTACTGCTGAGTTCAACGGCGAAGCATGGGCTTCGGGTACAAATTATGCCTATGATCCCGATACGGGAATATTCACAAGCCTTGACGGTCAGATAACCGTTCCTGCGGCACAGTTTATCCAGAACGAGGATACAGGCGAATGGTCGGCACAGGCTGGCGTAAGCACTATCATCATCAAGGGCAGACTGGCATAATTCAGCCATCAGCCATTAGCCTTTAGCAATCATGGAGCGGCTGTGCCGCTTATGTAGGGGCGGCGTTCCGCCGCCCGTTATAGTCCTAATGTGTAAATAAAAGTCACTTTGCAGAGACTCGCAAAAACGGGGACACATAGTGTCCCCGTTTTTTTATACCTCGAATCCCTTAGCACGGAAATCGTCAATAAGCTGTCCCAGTATCTCCGCATTTGTTGCCGAGACTGAGTGGAGCAGGAGTATCTCTCCGCCGTGTGCCGCGTCGCCGAGCTTTTTAAGCCCCTCCGCAGGCGACGGCTGTGAGTTTGTATTCCAGTCCACATAGGCACTGCTCCAGAATAAGGTCTTGTAGCCGCAGTTCTTTGCGGTCTCAAGAGCCCTTTCCGAGTACTCGCCGCATGGACAGCGGAAATACTGCATCTCATAGCCGTAGTTTTCCATGACATAGTCGTGAAGCGACATTATCTCTTTCTTTGCGTCCTCATCGGAGAGCGTGGGCAGACTTGCGTGAGTCATGCCGTGATTTCCGAGAATATGCCCCTCGTCTATCATACGCTGAACAAGATCGTGCTCCGTCTGTGCATAAGGACCTGTCAGAAAGAATATCGCCTGAACGTCCTTTTCTTTCAGTGTATCAAGTATCTTAGCGGTATAGCCGTTTTCATAGCCCTGATCAAAGGTGATGATTATTCTTTTATCGTCCTCCGACAGGGCGAAGGCATCAAGGTCGCCGAATCGGCTGTTGAACTGCACTGCGTCTACGGGACGGTTGTTCTCGTCAACATTCGTACCCTGACCGTAGCCTATCTTAGTGTTATCAGCAGCGTAAACTGCCGTACATGGCATGACAGCCGCAGTCAGCAATGCAGCGGAAGTGTTTATTTTCATAAGCATTTACCTCTGATTTGAAGTGCGGAATAACTCCGCAAAAGTATTATCTGCTCAAAGGAGCGGAAAAAACATGGATTTTTCTGCATTTTTCATTTTTTTTCGCATATTGATATACAGAGGTGATAGTATGGAAAACGAGGATATCATCGAAGAGACCGACGAGAACAGCACCGAAGCGCTTATTGAGTCCTACGACAGAAAGCGGAAAAACCGTGCCGACGATATCATAGCTACACAGGCAGTCATATGCATACTGCTCGGAGTCCTTTTCATCGCAGGAAATATGCTTTATCCCGATATTACGGGAGCTGTGTTTGCCAAGCTCCGCGGACTTGTGACTGAGGACAAAAACATCATAACCAACCCCATTGACCATATCCTGAGCTATATTGATAAGCTTTAGACTTGGAAAAGCCGCATTCCGCGTTCATTTTTCGTTTTTTGTATTCAATGCGCTGATATTCCTGCTCCGTGACAACGGACTTGTACTGGCTTTCTATACGGTCTGCGCAGTCCATGAAGCAGGACACATTGCGGCTCTTATGCTTGTGGGCGGACGTATCGGCTCTGTGGAGCTCAGCGGCTTCGGTATCCGCATGGAAAGGCAAAAAAACCGCATGATATCCGCAAAAAGCAGTATTTTTGTGCTTCTTGCAGGACCTGCGGCTAATATTATGATGTATATTCTTATGAAGCTGACTGGCTGCGGCGGAGACTTTCCCCTGCTGAATCTTATGGCGGCGGCATATAATATGCTCCCCTACCGCAGTCTTGACGGCGGAGCCATAATAGCGGAGTTCACCGCAGGCACGATTCACGAAAGCAAAGCAGAGACCGTACTTGCGGCGATAAAGCTAAGCTTTATCGCCCTTGCCGCCGCAGCTGCGGCGGCATACAGAAAAGGAACGATACCTCTGCTGATCGCGGCGTTAGCACTGTACATAGGAGATAAACGCACCAATAACAACTCTTAACGAAATCGAAAAAGCAGGGGGGCGGCATTAACCATGATACTCATATAGAAGTTTTATAATTATTATTGAGAGAACCCCTTTTGAAAAAGGGGTTCTCTCAAACTCTCTCCCTAAAACTTTCGTTTTGTTTTTTCACAGATAGGGCGCACCTGCATTTTTGCAGATCTTTTTTTATTTAAGATGCGCCCTATCTGTGAAAAAACCAGATAAAAGTCTTTGTAAAGGGGTATGGGGGAGAACCTTTCCTCAGAAAGGGTTCCCCCATAATTAACTATAAGCTTCTATATAAGTGTTGCGGTTAGGCTGCTCCCCTTAACGGAAAAAGCGGGCTACCGAGCCGTAAAGTAACGGCTCATATTTGGTAACCTGCGATTCCGTCAAAGGGGGCTCCCCTTCCGCCGCCCCTGCAAAGCTAATGGCTCAAATAATAATTTTGCAGTGCAAAATTATTATTTCTCCTGCAATTCCTTAATTTTATCACGCAGATAAGCCGCGTGCTCAAATTCAAGCAGCTTCGCCGCGTTCTTCATTTCCACTGTGAGCTTGTCTATCAAACGCTGTTTCTCTGCGGCTGAAAGCTTCTTCTTTTTCGTTTTTTCCTCAACCTTGTTCTTGGAGGTTATCTCCAGTACGTCGCGGACGTCCTTTATAATAGTTTTCGGTACGATACCGTGCTCCTCATTGAACGCCATTTGCAGGGAGCGGCGGCGCTCTGTCTCGGTGATAGCACGCTCCATAGAGCCCGTAACGCTGTCGGCGTACATGATGACCTGTCCCTTGGCATTTCTCGCCGCACGTCCGATAGTCTGTATAAGCGAGGTCTCGCTTCTCAGGAATCCCTCCTTGTCGGCGTCGAGTATGGCAATAAGGCTTACCTCAGGGATATCAAGTCCCTCACGGAGCAGATTTATTCCCACAAGCACATCGAACACTCCCTCGCGGAGGTCCTTGATTATCTCCATACGCTCGATAGTGTCGATATCATGGTGAAGATAGCGAACCTTTACGCCCAGCTTCTCATAATAAGAGGTCAGGTCCTCTGCCATTTTCTTGGTGAGAGTAGTAACAAGAACTCGCTCATGGCGCTCAACACGCTCGTTTATCTCAGAGAGCAGGTCGTCAACCTGTCCGTGAGTAGGCTTTACGATTATCTCAGGATCAACAAGTCCCGTAGGACGAATGACCTGCTCCACGATAGTGTCGGTCTTTTCGCGCTCTATCTGTCCCGGAGTAGCGCTGACGTAGATAGCCTGATGAATATGAGCGTTGAACTCGTCGAAATTCAGCGGACGGTTGTCCATAGCGCTTGGAAGTCGGAAGCCGTAATCCACAAGAGTAGTCTTTCTTGCTCGGTCTCCTGCATACATAGCCCTTACCTGCGGCAGAGTAACGTGACTCTCGTCCACGATAAGGAGGAAGTCCTCTGGGAAGTGATCCATAAGCGTCAGTGGAGTACTTCCTGCTGGTCTGCCTGCAAGGACACGGGAGTAATTCTCGACGCCGCTGCAATAGCCGACTTCGCGGAGCATTTCCATGTCGTAGTGAGTACGCTGCTCAATACGCTGAGCCTCTATGAGCTTGTTGTTCTGCTTAAAATAGTCGATACGCTCTGCAAGCTCGCGGTCTATCTCTTTAAGTGCAGATTCGAGCTTATCGTCGCCTACAACATAGTGTGAAGCAGGAAAGATAGCCGCATGGGAAACTACTGCCTTGACCTCCCCCGTTATCACGTTTATTTCGGAGATACGGTCTATCTCGTCGCCGAAGTACTCCACTCGCACAGCCGTATCCGTTGACATTGCAGGGAATATCTCCACAACATCGCCGCGGACACGGAAGCGGTTACGCTCAAAGGCTACGTCGTTGCGCTCATAGCGAATCTTCACAAGCTCCGCAATGAGTTGGTCACGGGGCTTTTCCGCGCCCTGACGTATGGAAACACACATGGAGCGGTACTCCTCAGGACTTCCGAGGGAGTAAATGCATGAAACACTGGCAACTATGATAACGTCGCGGCGCTCCGCAAGAGCCGTTGTCGCAGAATGGCGGAGCTTGTCTATCTCGTCGTTTATGGAGGAGTCCTTTTCGATGTAGCTGTCGGTGCTGGGAACATAAGCCTCGGGCTGATAGTAGTCGTAGTAGGACACGAAGTACTCAACTGCGTTGTCGGGGAAGAAATCGCGGAACTCCGAGCAGAGCTGTGCCGCAAGTATCTTATTGTGAGCAAGTACCAGTGTGGGCTTGTTCACACGGGCGATAACATTTGCCATGGTGAAGGTCTTTCCCGAGCCTGTAACGCCGAGGAGTATCTGCTCCTTTTTGCCCGACTGTATGCCGTTTACGAGCTTGTCGATAGCCTGCGGCTGATCGCCTGCGGGAGCGTAGTTTGAGCATAGCTTGAAGTGATCCATATAATTACCTTTCTGAAAAAAGTGATTGAATGTATGAAAGGGATTCCAAAGGGACTGTGTTCCTTTGGCGGAGTCCAGAGGCAGCGCCTCTGGTCGCTGTTCACAGCTTTTAAAGAACAGCGAAATATTCCGAAGGCGCTCCGCAAGGGTGAATTTCAAAAACAGTCCGGCGGACTGTTTTTGAAAGAGGGACGCCCTGCAAGTGAGGGCGTCCCTTAATGGCTTTATTTTAAGCCGAAGTAATCAAGAAAGTCAGGAAAAATATTTTCCAGCTTTCCGCTTAATCTGAAATAAATATAAAACCCACAGCCCATTATAACACCTAATAGCACACCGTACGTGGCACGTATCCTGTAATTCTTTGCAAGCGTTCCTTCTGACTTTTTCAGGACAAACCGCTTTTCATCAAGATGTTCCCTCTTTATTTCCTTTATCAATACTGTTATAAAAAGAAAAATCAGAGCTATTCCGATAAATGCCACAATTATTACATCTGTCATGGTATTCCTTTCAATGCAGAACAGTAACGGGCGGCGGAACGCCGCCCCTACAGGATTATATTTTTGTTATATCAACCAATTCAACGTCGTTGATAGTTCTGCCCGATTCGAGAACCTTTACCAGTGATTTCGCCGTATCTACAGCAGTTAAACTACAGATAGAACGCTCTATGGACTTTCTTCTCATCTTAACGCTGTCGCGCTCGGGAAGTCGTCCCTTTGCAGATGTGGATATTACGTAGTGTATCTTGCCGCTGTCAAGGAGAGTCTCAACGTTTGGCTCGCCGTCGGATATCTTGCGGACAAGGTTTGCCGCTATCATGTTCCTGTGGAGAACGCTCTGCGTACCCGATGTTGCATAGAGCTCGAAGCCCATACGCTCGAACTTGTCCGCAATAGGAAGTATCTCCCTCTTGTCGCTGTCACGGACAGAGATAAGAACTCCGCCCTCGCGCTTGAGGTCAAAGCCTGCGGCGATAAGTCCCTTTAAGAGCGCATCCTCAAGGTTTCTGCCGATACCGAGACACTCACCTGTTGACTTCATCTCAGGTCCCAGCATTGTATCAACGTCAGTCAGCTTCTCGAATGAGAATACAGGCACCTTAACAGCAACATAGTCGCCAGCAGGGTAAAGTCCGCTCTCATAGCCCATATCCTTGAGCTTTGCACCGAACATTATCTTAGTAGCTATATCTACCATTGGTATTCCCGTAACCTTGCTGATATAAGGAACAGTTCTTGAAGAACGTGGGTTTACCTCGATAACGAATACCTCGTGATTGTATACGACGTACTGGATATTTACCAGACCGATAACATTGAGCTCCTTGGAGAGCAGTCTTGTGTACTCAACGATTATGCGCTTGATACGCTCAGAAAGGTGCTGAGCAGGGTAAATGGAGATAGAGTCGCCCGAGTGAACGCCTGCACGCTCGATATGCTCCATGATACCTGGGATAAGGAAGTCCTCGCCGTCGCAGATAGCGTCGACCTCGACCTCAGTACCCATCATGTACTTGTCGATAAGAACAGGGTTCTCTATATTATGGCTCATGATGATGCCCATATACTCCTTTACGTCTGCGTCGGAGTGAGCGATTATCATATTCTGTCCGCCGAGAACGTATGACGGACGGAGAAGCACAGGATAACCAAGGTCGTTAGCCGCAGCAAGAGCTTCCTCAGTGTTCATAACTGTATGTCCGGCAGGTCTCGGTATACCGCACTTTTCAAGCACCTCGTCGAAACGCTCTCTGTCCTCTGCGGCGTCTATCATGTCAGCAGAAGTACCAAGGATACGAACTCCCATATCTGAGAGATAGCGTGTCAGCTTGATAGCTGTCTGTCCGCCGAACTGTACAACAACGCCGTAGGGCTGCTCGGTCTCGATAATGGACTGAACGTCCTCCTTTGTAAGAGGATCGAAGTAAAGTCTGTCACCTGTATCGAAATCGGTTGAAACGGTCTCGGGGTTGTTGTTGCAGATAACAGCCTCGTAGCCCAGCTCTTTAAGCGTCCATACACAGTGTACGGAGCAGTAGTCGAACTCGATACCCTGTCCGATACGGATAGGACCTGAACCGAAAACGATGACCTTTTTCTTGCCCTTGTCGGTGCGCTCGATGAACTGCTTTGCTTCGTTCTCCTCGTCGAATGTGGAGTAGAAGTAAGGAGTCTCAGCCTTGAACTCGCCTGCGCAGGTATCTACCATTTTGTAAACGGCGCTCTTGTGCTTGGGGCACTTCTGTCCCGATATGCGCTCGATAGTGCTGTCGAGGTAGCCGTACTGCTTAGCGATATCGTACTTTTCCTCTGTGAGCTCGCCCTCTGCCAGCCATTTCTCCAGCTCCACAAGGTTCAGTAGCTTATAGAGGAACCAGTTGTCTATCATGGTTATCTCGTGTATCTCTTCGGGAGTTATTCCGCGCTTGAGTGCTTCAAATACGCAGAATGAACGCTCATCGTCGATAACATGGAGCTTCTCGCGTATCTCCTCAGTGGAGAGCTTTGCAAGCTTTTTGAGGTTCATGGTGTCCATGCCAAGCTCGATAGAGCGGACAGCCTTCATCATAGCCTGCTCGAAGCTTGTACCGATAGCCATTACCTCGCCTGTAGCCTTCATCTGAGTACCGAGGGTACGCTTTGCGTAAACGAACTTATCGAATGCCCACTTCGGGAACTTGATTACAACATAGTCCAGTGCAGGCTCAAAGCAGGCGTAGGTCTTGCCTGTTACCTGATTGATTATCTCGTCGAGAGTATAGCCGATAGCTATCTTAGCGGCAGTCTTTGCGATAGGATAGCCTGTAGCCTTTGAAGCCAGCGCAGATGAACGTGAAACTCTGGGGTTTACCTCGATAACAGCATACTTGAAGCTTGTGGGGTGGAGTGCGAACTGACAGTTGCAGCCGCCCTCGACTTTAAGCTCCTTGATGATGTTGATAGCTGCTGTACGGAGCATCTGGTACTCTCTGTCGCTGAGAGTTACGGCAGGTGCGATAACGATACTGTCGCCTGTGTGAACGCCTACAGGATCGAAGTTCTCCATGGAGCATACTGTGATAACATTGCCCTTTGCGTCACGGATAACTTCAAACTCTATTTCCTTCCAGCCGCTTATGCACTTCTCAACAAGTATCTGTGTGATAGGTGAAAGACGAAGTCCGTTTGTAGCTATATCGCGGAGCTCCTCCTCATTCTGGGCGATACCGCCGCCTGTTCCGCCGAGAGTGAATGCAGGGCGGACGATAACGGGATAGTGTATTACCTGTGCGAAGTCAACTGCGTCCTCAACGGTCTCAACGACCTTTGACGGGATACAGGGCTCGCCTATTTTCTCCATGGTGTCCTTGAAAGCCTGTCTGTCCTCAGCCTTGTGGATAGTTTCGGGATCAGCGCCGAGAAGCTTTACATTGTGGCTGTCGAGGAAGCCTTCCTCTGCGAGCTGCATGGACAGTGTAAGACCTGTCTGACCGCCGAGGGTGGAGAGGAGACTGTCGGGCTTTTCTATTTCAATGATACGCTTGATAACGTCAAGTGTAAGGGGCTCGATGTAGACCTTGTCTGCCATAGCCTTATCGGTCATAATGGTAGCAGGGTTTGAGTTTACCAGAACAACTTCAAGTCCCTCCTGTTTAAGAGCACGGCAGGCCTGAGTGCCTGCGTAGTCAAATTCGGCAGCCTGTCCGATAACGATAGGACCCGAGCCGATAACAAGAACCTTTTTTATATCACTTCTGAGTGGCATACTATTTACCTCCGATTTTAATTCATAATTCGTAATGCATTATGCATTCTGCATTGTATTAACGAAGTCGTCAAACAAGTACGCTGTATCCAGCGGTCCGCCGTGTGCTTCGGGGTGGAACTGAACTGTTCTTGCGTTGACTGAGGTATAGTGTATGCCCTCGCAGGTCTTATCGTTTGCATTTATATGAGAAACATGACCTACCGAAGGATCAATGCTGTCCCCTACTACTGCGTAGCCGTGGTTCTGGCTGGTAACGTAGGTAAGACCGCTTTCAAGGTCGATAACAGGCTGGTTTGCGCCTCTGTGACCGTATTTCAGCTTCTCGGTCTTTCCGCCGTTGGCAAGCGCCATGAGCTGATGACCGAGACAGATACCGAATATCGGAATACCCAGCTTCTGTATCTCCTTGATATTCTCGATTATCTCAACATTTTCGGCAGGATCTCCGGGGCCGTTGGAGAACATTATGCCGTCGGGAGCAAGCTCCTTTATCTCTGCGGCAGTCGTGTAGGCAGGTACTACGATTACCTCACAGCCGCGCTTTAAGAGCTCCTGTCTGATATTGCGCTTGTAGCCGAAATCGAACAGCGCCACGCGGAGCTTCTTTTCTTCGGGCTCATAGGTAAGAGTCTCGGTATTGGTAACAGCCTTTACAGCGTCCTTTACCGTGAAAGCGCGGACCTTTTCGAGAAGCTCGTCCTTCTTTGCGTAAACGTCCTCGGTAGTGATAACGCCGTTCATAACGCCTACCTCACGGATAGTACGGGTAAGACGTCTTGTGTCGATGTTATTGATACCGACGATGTTGTGCTCCTTTAAGAAGTCGTTGATGTTGCCCTCACAGCGGAAGTTTGACGGTGCGTTGCACCACTCTCTAACGATATATCCCGATACATAGGACTTAGCGGACTCATTGTCCTCTGAGTTCACACCGTAGTTTCCGATAAGGGGAAAGGTCTGTGTGACTATCTGTCCGTAGTAGCTGGGATCGGTGAGAGTTTCCTGATAGCCTGTAACTCCCGTGGTGAATACGACTTCACCTATGACAGTGCCCTTGGCACCGAAGCTCCTGCCCTCGAACACCTGTCCGTCGGCAAGCATAAGGTAAGCTTTTTCTCCCATGTTGAATAATGACATTGTAAATTCCTCCCTTTAGTTTTTAGAGGTCGTATTATTGGTGCTTATTATCTTTTCCATACGCCATTGTATAAAAAAGATCTAAGAACTAAGATCTAAGAGCTAAGACCTTAGTTATTGGAGATTTAATTTTTTTATGAAGCCATTAAGAATTGTACCGACTTCATTTATCAGAGCAAATGCTTCTTTACATTGCTCCTCTGACAGATAATTCAATTCAATACATATAAGTAATTGTGTTTCAAGCTCATATCTTGAACCACGAGCGATAGAAAGAAAATGTGCAAATTCTCTTGATGAGTTTCTACCTGCACCTTCAGCTATATTTGAAGGTATTGATACAACAGAACGCCGCATCTGATCCGACAATGAATAATTCTCATATTTAGGCATGAAGCGCAAAAGTCTGTATGTCTCTTTAACAAGCAGCATTGACTTCTGCCAAACTATCAGCTTCTTGTAGTTTTCCATTCTTGCACCTCTCTTAGTTCTTAGCTCTTAGTTCTTAGTTCTTAGCTCTAAGCACTAATCACTTCAAGTTGATGTACTGGCAGATGTCATCTCTCATGCGGATAACTTCTCTTCTTGCAGCCTTTGCGAACTCGTGCTCGTCGCAGCCTTCCTTCTTGTATGCGCACATTACTGCGCGTGAGGAGTTTACGATAGCTCCCAGACCGTTCTCGTCGAAGCCGCCCTTCAAGCCCTCAGCTCCGCCGCCCTGTGCGCCGTAGCCCGGAACAAGGAACATAGTGTGAGGAAGTCTCTGTCTGAGCTCTGTGAGCATTTCGGGGTATGTAGCGCCTACAACTGCACCTACTGCGGAGTAGCCGTACTTTCCGCGTGTATCCTCGCCCCACTTCTCGCACATATCGCCCATGCACTCATATACTGTGCGTCCGTCAGCCATTTTCATGTCCTGAAGCTCGCCTGATGAGGGGTTGGAAGTCTTTACCAGAACGTAGATGCCCTTGTCGCGCTCCTTGCAGACTTTAAGGAGAGGAGCTATGCCGTCTGTGCCGAGGTAGCCGTTCACTGTGAGAGCGTCAGCGCCGAATGGCTCGATATCGCTGCCGCCAATAGTAACTGTACCGAGGTGAGCGTTTGTGTAAGCCTCCATAGTAGCGCCGATATCGTTGCGCTTACCGTCTGTCATAACGAACATACCGTTGAGCTTTGCATATCTGATAGTCTTTTCAAGAGTTCTGATACCGTAGTGACCGTACATCTCATAGTAAGCAGCCTGAGGCTTGATAGCAGGCACGATATCGTGTATCTCGTCAATGATAGCCTGATTGAAGTCGAATATAGCCTTTGCAGCAGCCTTTAATGTCCAGCCGTCGCTGTCAAGGTAGCGGCGCTGGATAAACTCGGGAACGTACTCCAGCTTCGGATCGAGACCTACCACCGTAGGATTTTTCATTTCGATTATCTTGTCGATAAGTCTGTCAAATGACATAGTTTCTCCTCCTGTAATTACATTTCATTATATCTTATCTCGCCCTTTGATATAGTGACGAGAGGCTTTCCTGTGAGCTCCATGCCCTTGAAAACAGTGTTGTGTGATTTCGAGTGGAGCTTTTCGGGCTCAACTGTCCACTTTTTATTTATGTCAGCTATTACAAGGTCGGCAGTGCTGCCCACCTTTATGCTCGGTATGTCAAGTCCCAGTATCTTACGGGGATTCACGCACATGAGCTCAACTACCTTATGCAGGTCTATCTCCCCTGTGTGGTAGAGAGCCGTAAGCGTTGCCGCCAGTGATGTTTCCAGTCCCACAACACCGTTGGGAGCCTTCTCGAAGTCAGCCTTTTCCTCTGCGGCATGGGGCGCGTGGTCTGTGATTATGCAGTCTATAGTACCGTCTTTTATGGCTTCGATTATAGCATTGACGTCCTCGGGAGTCCTCAGCGGCGGATTCATGCGGTAGTCCGCTTCACGCTTCTCCAGAAGCTTATCCGTCAGCATGAAGTAGTGTGGAGCCGTCTCGCAGGTGACTTTTACTCCTCTTGACTTTGCAAAGCGTATCATAGCCGCGCTGCCCTCTGTGGAAACGTGGCAGATATGTATTCTCGCATTAACTGATGAAGCAAGTATCATCTCTCTTGCGGTTATGTAGTCCTCTGAAGCTCTGTCCATACCCTTGACGCCAAGCTTTGCGGAGGTCTCGCCCTTGTTGATGATACCGCCGTTTATAATGCTCAGGTCCTCGCAGTGTGAAGCCACCAGCAGACCGTTCTCGTTAGAGAGCTCAAGAGCCTTTCGCATATTCTCCGCATTCTCAACGGGACGTCCGTCGTCGGAGATACATATGCAGCCTGCGGCTTTGAGAGCTTCGTAGTCGCAGAGACCGTTGCCGCTCATTCCGCCTGTAATGCAGCCCACGGGATAAACATCAACTCCCGTGCCCTTAGCCTTGTCGATGATGTAGCGTATAGTCTCGGGATTATCGCAGGGCGGCTTTGTGTTCGGCATTGCAAGAACGCCTGTGACTCCGCCTGCCAGAGCCGCACCGCAGCCTGTGAGCACGTCCTCCTTATGGGTGAAGCCGGGATCGCGGAGATGTACGTGCATATCGAACAGTGACGGCATGAGCACAAGTCCCGTTCCGTCAATAGTCTGCTCGGCAGAAGCTGTTATGCCCTCGCCAAGCTCAGCGATAACGCCGTCCTTGATTAGTACGTCTGTTGTGGTATCCGTTTCCGTGTCAACTGCTCGGATATTTCTGATAAGGATAGATGACATATTTACCTCGCTTTCTTAGTCGTGATATCTCAGTATATAGCCACTCCGTCGCTGCCGTCTATCTCCATGGCAGAGACCTTTACCACCTCGCTGTGAGAGGTGGGGAGATTTTTACCCACATAATCGGGACGTATGGGGAGTTCCCTGTGTCCGCGGTCTACCAGCACCGCAAGCTGTATGGAACGCGGTCTGCCGCGCTTTATGAGAGCGTCTATAGCCGCACGGGAGCTTCTTCCCGTAAAGATAACGTCATCAACGATGACCACGTTCTTATCTGTGATATCGAAAGGGATATCGGTCTTTTCAGCAACGCCGCCGTGTTTGCTGTCATCGCGGTAGGGCGTGATATCCAGAGCACCGAAAGGCACTTCGTTCTTTTCAAGCTCCGAGAGCTTATCGGCGATACGCTTGCCAAGGGGGACTCCCCTTGAGAAGATACCCACAACGCAAAGGTCCTCCGTGCCCTTGTTCCTCTCGATTATCTCATAGGAGATACGGGCGATAGCACGGGCAATTGCCTTATCGTCCATTATAATGCGCTTCTGCTCCATAGGCGGCACTCCATTCAACAAAAAATGCTCCCCGCCGCGGCAGGGAGCATACTTACAGTTATAGCTATGGTTATAGCTATATTTACAGTATTTACGAACGCGCCTTGCCGACCTCACGGGATCGAATTAAAGGGTAGCTTATCAATTAACACATCTATTATATCACATTGTGAAAGATTTGTCCAGTGATTTCATATTATAATTATTTATTTACTAATTCAGGCTTCGCAGAACTAAGATTGTAGGGGCTGCCTTTGGCAGTCCGCAAATCTTGGGAAGACTTAATGAACCATTTGTAGGGGCGAACATCGTTCGCCCGCCCCTTTGCATTGTTTTTTCGGGCTGTTTCATCAGGCACGGGCGCACACTGTGCGCTCCTACAGCTAACGGCGCCCCTGCTTGACAATGCCGCCCATAAATGGTATAATTTTAACTATAACAGTAATATCAGCTGCTTATATTCAATACGCAAGGAGGTATCTGATGAACAACTGGTGGTTCTGGTTTATAATATTTTTCATATTATTTGTGATACCTGCTCAGAGAGCAAGGCGTATCATGCAGGCAAAGATCGCACGAAATAACCGTATCAAAAGAAAAAAAGGAGTTTTTACCATGAATGAGCTTATAAAAAACTACATTGGCAAGGAAGTTATCATTTACACAGCCTCATCATCAGGCGTTACGGGTACTGTTACAAAAATTGAGGACAACTGGATAGAGCTCGAGGACAAAAGCGGCAACAAGCAGATAGTAAATACCGACTATATCAGCCGTATACAGGAGTATCCGCGCAACAAAAAGGGCAAGAAAAAAATGGTAGTGGCATAAAATCAGTCACCCAAGGATATCGTATAGAAATGTCATGGATACTATAAAAACACAGCGCAGCAAGGATAATACCTTCTGCGCTTTTTCTGTAGGGGCGCCGTTTCGGCGCCCGCATTAAGATAACGGATAAATGGCAACGGGCGGCGAAACGCCGCCCCTACATTCTCAATTCACCAGATGGCTCATTTTTTCTTCTTTTTCATTTTATGCTTGAGCAGCACAAGTCCCGTAAGTGCGGCAGCCTTTGCAGCGGTCTTGGCAACGGTCACGGGATCGATTTTTGTGCGGATATTCTGAGGAACGTCCTCAGTAACAGACAGGTCTCCCTTGCCTGCGGTCTTCATGGAGCCGCCCTCAACGTGGATAATGCCGAAATCTTTCTGAAATTCCATTATTTTTCCTCCCTTATGGGCTCTGCGATGAGAAATTTTATCTTCTTTCCCTCATCGGAGAACATCTTCTCATGCTCCGTTACAAAATTCTCATAGGGACTCTCTGCGTGGAGGTCGTAGGTCTTGTACTTTATCCTGAAGCCTGCCTCCTCGAAGTACTCAAAGGACTCCTCGAAAAGCTCGTCGTCATCGGTCTTGAACCAAAGCTCGCCGCGGAGAAACTTCTTGTAGTTCACCAGCTGACGGGTATGGGTAAGACGGCGCTTCTTGTGCTTAGCCTTTGGCCACGGATTGCAGAAATTGATATAGATACGGTCTGCGCGGTCATTTTCGTCCCACGCAAGCTCCAGACGCTCGATATTCTGGATAGCTATGCGCACATTGTCGGGAGCTGTCCCCTTTTCCTCATAAGCGGCTTCAAGCTTGCGCTTTGCAAGAACAAGCATTTCGTTCTTGATATCCATAGCTATGAAGTTAGCCTCGGGGTGCGCAGGAGCAGCCTGCGATATGAAGCCTCCCTTGCCGCAGCCAAGCTCCACATAGAGAGGCTTTTCGGGCTCTGGAAAAAGCTCAGCCCAGTGTCCTTTCTGCTGAGCAGGCTCTTTTATGTAAAAGGGACAAGCCTCAAGCTCGGGCTTTGCCCATGGTTTGTGTCTTATTCTCATAATGTACCTCCATTATAAACTGAATCAATTATAACATATCAGCACTTAAAAAGCAACAACTGCGATAAAAAAGTAATCAAACATTGTAGTGGCTGATACCTAACAGGCACCCGTCCCCTATGTCCTACAGACATCTCCCTGCATAACAGGGAGTCACCCACATCAGCCCGTTTAAAGTCATAAGATGCTCACGGGGCGATGTGGGCATCGCCCCCTACAGGCTAATGGCTAAGGGCTGACGGCTAAAAAAATGACAGCAAAGCTGTTATTTTTTTGATTTACCGCTTTACAACTCTGAAAAAAGGTGCTATAATGTCATTAGGCTGTGTTCAATGGCGAGCATAGTAATATAAGGAGGAATTTAATATGGCTAAAGTAAGAATAGGCATCTCAGGCTACGGCAACCTCGGCAGAGGCGTTGAGCTTGCGATCAGACAGAACGACGACATGGAGCTTGCAGGCATCTTCACACGCCGCGATCCATCAACAGTTAAGCCCCTCACAGCAGGCGCTAAGGTTTACAGCATAGCTGACGCTGAGAAAATGGCTAATGATATTGACATTATGATAATCTGCGGCGGAAGCGCTACAGACCTTCCAAAGCAGACTCCCGCAATGGCTAAGCTCTTCAACGTTATCGACAGCTTCGATACTCACGCACGTATCCCAGAGCACTTCGCAAACGTTGACAAGGCTGCAAAGGAGAGCGGTCACCTCGCTTTCATCTCACTTGGCTGGGATCCGGGCCTTTTCTCACTGAACAGACTTTACGCTGAGAGCATTCTCCCCAACGGCAAGAGCTACACATTCTGGGGCAAGGGCGTAAGCCAGGGACATTCCGACGCTATCCGCCGCGTTGAGGGCGTTAAGAGAGGCATTCAGTACACTATCCCGATAGAGGCAGCTATGGACGCTGTACGCAGCGGCAGCCAGCCTGAGCTCACAACACGTCAGAAGCACAAGAGAGAGTGCTGGATAGTTCCCGAGGAGGGCGCTGACCTCGCTAAGATCGAGAACGACATCAAGACAATGAAGAACTACTTCGACGAGTACGATACAACAGTAAACTTCATCAGCGAAGAGGAGTTCAACGCTAAGCACAACAAGATGCCTCACGGCGGCTTCGTAATGAGAAGCGGTCTCACAGGCGACGGCGAAAAGACTCACCAGATGATAGAGTACTCACTTAAGCTTGAGTCCAATCCTGAGTTCACAGCAAGCGTACTTATCTGCTATGCAAGAGCACTTGCAAGACTCAAGGCTGAGGGCGCTACAGGCTGCAAGACAGCATTCGATATCGCTCCTGCATATCTTTCAAAGCTCAGCGGCGAAGAGCTGAGAGCTTCAATGCTTTAATCACATCACAATAACGAAAAAGTACGGAAACCCGATGTTTCCGTACTTTTTTTGTTCTATACCTAATATATCATGACAGATATCGTCAGAAAAGGATATCCTTGAAGCATACCTGCGGCTTGTTGTTGTCAAAGTCCCAGCTGTGATAAGCGTCGCCGTGGCAGAATTCCTTGTGCTCGCACTTTGAACAGACTTCGTTATCGTCTGCAAGGTCGCGGCGGAATATCTGGAACTTGTTCTTCCAGACCTCGCTGAATCTGTCAGTGAGGATATTTCCCTGTTTAAACTCGGGACGGCGCTCGATATCGAGACAGGCAACGATATCGCCGTTTGCGGTGATACTTGCTGTGTAAAGTCCTGCTGTACAGAGATAGTACCAGTCACGGACCTCGCGCTCGTACTCCATGCCGAGGTAATGGCTGCAGCCGTAGCAGACAGGCTCGCCTGCGATACGCTTGTTTCTGATAAACTCAAAGAGATACTTGTAATCATCAGGAGTAAGTATGAGCTCGGGGTGCTGCTTTGCACGTCCCATGGGCTCCATGTTTACAACTCGCCATGAGTCTATATCCATTTCGTTGAATATCTTGAAGAGCTCATCAAGCTCGCTTATGCTCTTGTGAGTAACAACGGTAGTGACCTGAATGCTCTCAAAGCCGCCTACACGGATAAGGCTCTCGATACCGTTCATAGCTCTCTCATAGCCCTTGGGAGTTCTTCTGAACTCGTCGTGAGTAGCTTCAAGACCGTCGATACTTACGGAAATAGTAGCCATACCTGTTCTTCTAAGGTCACGGGCAACGCTGTCATCGATGAGAGTAGCGTTGCTGGTCATGCCCCACTCGAAGCCCAGCTCATGGGCAGCTCCCATGATATCGAAGAAATCCTTTCTGAGCAGGGGCTCTCCGCCTGTGATATCAAGCATTTTGCCCTTGGTGGTCATGTCCTCCTTGACCTGCTGGAGGAAGGTTTTATACTGCTCAACTGTCAGCTCGTCTGAGGTAACATCGCCGCAGTGGCTTCCGCAGTGGAGACATCTCTCGTTGCAGCGCACTGTCAGCTCAAGGAAAAGGTTTCTCAGCTGAGGCTCCTTCATGAGCTTCTGGCGGTAATCCCTCATCTGTCTGAGGTGTTCAAGCTTCATTTTTTCGTCGAGCATATATTAGTTCTCCTCTTGCGGTGTCTGTGGCTCCGCAGTAGTTTCTGTAGTCTTATTGGGATTGTTATACTGAGCATTTACACTTTTGGCAGGTCTGATACCATAAAGAGTAACGGTAGTCACCTTTGCAGGATTATATGTAGTGGTAGTAGCAGTAGTAGTCTCGATATCCTGCTCATTATTTCCACCTACAGGCTCAATGGTCTTTCCCCTCATGAAGTCCCACTGACCGTCGTAAAGGCTGTCTATCTTGCCGAGGAGGAACTGCTGGAGACGTACAAGGTCAGCCATATTTACCTTGCGGTCGAAATTGACATCGGCATAGTTATCCGAATAGAATGAGCGGCTCTGTCCGCTTACAAGGATCTTTCTGAGAGCTACAAGGTCGAAAATATCCACGTCGCCGTCCTCGTTTACGTCGCCAAGGCGGTCGCGGGGAACAACAGGACCATAGAGTATCTCTACGGTAGTTGTGGTAGTCGTCATCAGCCACTCAGGAAGAGATGTAGTTGTCGATGTCAGAGATATGGTAGGCTGAGTACCGTAAACGGGCTGTGTTGTAGTAGTAGTCACATCTATGAGAGCTGTGGTATTTACGGTAGTCGTCGGAGGCGGACCGTATACGGGAGCCATAGACTTTGTTGTAGCCTTCAGGATATTGTAGTTTACGCCGTCAGCGCTTACGCTGTCAGTATCCCCCTCTTTTTCCGACTGTTCGCCCAGCGACATCGGCTCTGCTGTTTCGGGCTTAACGACAGTGCCGCCGTCCTCTGCCACAACAGGCATAGCAGACATATTTGCTGTTGCAAAAAGTGCCGCAGTCAATAGTGTGTGAATTGTTTTTTTCATGTTGGAACACTCCTCTCAATAATTTGCATAGTTTATTTTTTATTCATCTTCCGATGAAATATTTATATCTATATTATCCTTGGTCTGCCAGATAGCCTGATCAATGATATCCTTTGCAGGCTTTATGCCGTAGAGACTTACAACTATATCCTCTCTCGGATCGTAGAACGATGTGGTAGTTGTAGTAACATTCCCGTTCTGCTCCTCCGAACCTATCTTCTCAATATCAACATTTTCCATAAAGCCGAGATATCCCTCACCGCCTATAAGCTCGTTCACCTTGCCAAGCAGGTATCTCTGCAGCAGGATAAGATCAGCCATATTTACCTTTTTATCGCCGTTAAGGTCTGAATAGCTCTCAGAAGCAGGCGATTGTCCATAGCCCTTGACAAGCAGCTTTCTAAGGGCTATCATATCAAAGCTGTCTATCGCTCCGTCCATGTTTATGTCGCCGATATATCTGCGAACATAGGGTGCACCGTAAAGCAACTGGGGCATTGTTACAGTTGTAGTAGTTGCCGTTGTATAAAAATCGAAATTCCACGAATTTGTCGTGGTTGTTTTTTCATCATCGTCAGCTGTTGTGGTCGTCTGCTCATCATCATCAGCAGCAGTTGTGGTAACATCAGAATCCTCAAGTGCGGGAACAGTCCAGCTGTAATTATTCCAGTTATCATTATTTCGGTTTTCGCCAAAGAAGGATTGAGCACCATACACACTATATTGATCCTGACCTGCCAGATAATCAAAATCGTCCCAGCCCGACCAGTTCATTTCTGCATCATCAGTGCCTATCGTTTTCCACTGATCATCAGAAGCAGGCTCCTCTGCTGAGACAGGAAGCGCAAACAAATTAGCTGCCGCAAACATAGCCGCAGTGAAGACAGTACGCAATGACTTTTTCATAAAAAACACATCCTCCGAAAAACAGTGCCATATAATAAATGCACTGAAACATATAAGTTTCTCTCATTCGCTTCAAAACTTACAGAGGTGCAAAACAAGGTCACGCCTTATCATGCATTTCTACTCGCCGAAGCTTTCGGGCGGCCCATATACCAGCTGTATCTTGTCCTTATCGGGAGAATACGGCACGGTTCCCTCTTCTATATCTTTCTTTTCTGTTACAGGCGGACCATAGACGTCCTGTATCTCGTCCTTTGACGGATCATAGGCAGTTGCGGTCTGCACCGCTGTTGTTGTGACCTCCTCAGCCACAGGAGCGCCGTATTCCGTCTGAATTGGCTCTGTAGCAGTCGTAGTTGCTTCCGTTGCAGGCGGTCCGTAGACCGTTACGACCTTATCATCGCCGTGGTCGCAGCCGCCAAGCATAGCAGCTCCCGTAAGTATAGCAGCCATAAGAGCGGTCTTTTTATTCTTCTTCATAAACAGCCCTCCCTGCCATGAGTTGCCTGTATGCCGTGTATCAACCGCAAAAGCGGCTATTATCTGACATATATAGATACTATTATTTTACTCCATATATAACGTTTTGTCAACCTAAAACAGCATATATTGGAGATGGGAAGGAGCTTTTATGTCAGTTCTGCACAGCTATGGTATTGCCGTTTTGTGCAGTGCTACAATTTTATTTTTAAATTAATTCACATTCAATGCATTTACGTTGAAAAACCAGTCTTTGCAGCGTATATATAGAGGGACGTTCAGCAAAATTGAGAATGCAGGAGCGGATATTATCCGCCACTACTTACTTCTCACACAAATGCCGCTTCTACAACTCTCAATTCTCAACTCTCAACTAAAAAAGAGCGCTTTCGCGCTCTTTCTTAATCATCTTCGTCCTCGTCATAGAAAACGTTGTAATTGACAGCTCTATGGCTGTAGGTGCTGAGCACCAGTCCGATAATAGCATACATACTTATCATAGCCGTACCGCCTGCACTGAGGAACGGCAGCGGAACTCCGATAACGGGAGCTACCTTGAGCACCATGCCGATATTCATTATACAGTGGGTAAGGATAAGTCCGAATGCCCCCATGCAGATGAATTTTCCCAGATGGTCGCGGCAAACGCGGCTGTCGCCGAATATTTTAAGGCAGATATAGGCGAGTATGATAACAAGTCCCACAGTGCCGATAAAGCCGAAGACCTGACCTGCATAGGTAAAAATGAAGTCGTTGTGTATCTCGGGAACAGTGATATAATCGTCAGGCTTTCCGAAAAGTCCCTTGCCGAAGACTCCTCCCGATTTAAGAGCCGCCAGACCGAGGTCCTGCTGGTACTCGATGTACTCGGGGTCTGTACCCGGGTGGAAAAGTATGAGGATACGCTTCTTGTGGAACTCGCTAAGTGCAAAGAACCACATTCCCGCAACTCCCGCAGCAATTACAAATGGCGCTGCCACAAGGTACTTCCACGATATCTTAGCCGAGCAAATCATGAATGCGAAGATAGCCGCGAATACTATGGCTGTTCCGTAGTCGCCCTGCATTCCGACGATACCGAGAGGGATCATGCCGTGAATGATTATCAGCAGCATATGCAGGGGCTTGTTCATCTCCTCCTCGTCCCTTGAAAGGTGGTAGGCAAAGGTGAGTATGAACGCCATTTTCAGTACCTCAGAGGGCTGGAACTGAATAAATCCCAGATTGAGCCAAGCCTGATCGTCAGCGCCCTCTCGCCGATATCCCAGCGAGGTAAAGGTCAGCGCCATCAGTCCAAGGGACAATGGCACGAATATGACCCACAGCTTTACCAGCTTCCGGTAGTCGATGAACGAGATTACGATCGCTGCCACTATTCCGACGCCCATTGAAAAAGCCTGTGTTTTCCAGTAGCTTGAACCTACGGTCTCCAGGACCTTGTTGTATGTGATAGAATATATCAGCAGAGTACTGATAGCGGCGCACAGCGTCACCGCAAACAGCAGACCTCCGTCGATACTGTGCTTACCCGAGGGTAATTTTTTGAATGCCGATTTCATTGTTTCTCCTTGTTTTTTCTTTGTAATAATAACTTGCTGAACCCATGAACGGGATTCCAAAGGGACTGTGTTCCTTTGGTCAGGTCAAGGGCTGACAGCCCTTGCAGGGTTTGGGGCAGAGCCCCAATACGTCAAGCGCTCCGCAAGGGGTGAATCGAAAAACAATCCGGTGAATTGTTTTTCGAGAGGGGACGCCCTGCAAGTGAGGGCGTCCCTTTATCGGGCGGATAATATCCGCCCCTACAGCGTTTCATTCATCATTTTATTGTTAAGCACGGGACGCCGAGGACGGCGTCCCCTACAAATAATAATCACTCGCTCCAGTATTTACGGTCAAGGCTTCGGAACTGTGCCGCTGTGGCAACGTGCTGTTTCTGTATGACCTCAGAGCCGTCTATATCCGCGATAGTACGAGCTACTTTCAGTATCCTGTCATAGGCTCTCGCGCTGAGACCAAGTCTGTCAAAGACATTCTTCATCAGCTTCTCAGCCGCTTCGTCCATAGGGCAGAATTCCTGCAATTTATCGGGAGTTATCAGTGCATTGCAGGTTATACCCGTATCCCTGAAGCGCTCCTCCTGTATGGCTCTTGCCGCTACAACGCGCTTTCTGATATCTGCTGAGCTCTCCTCCTTTGCCTTTGAAGCAAGGTCGCCGAACTCCACGGGAGCTACCTCGATATGGAGGTCAAAGCGGTCAAGGAGCGGTCCCGATATCTTGGAGAGATATCCCGTTACCTTGTTTTTCGGGCATATGCATTTGCGCTTCGGGTGTCCGTAATATCCGCAGGGACATGGATTCATAGCTCCTATGAGCATTATCGTACACGGATAAGTCACCGTACCCGAGGCACGGGCGATAGTAACCTTTCTGTCCTCCAATGGCTGACGGAGTATCTCCAGCGTTTTGCGGTCAAACTCCGCAAGCTCGTCCAGAAAGAGAAGTCCGTTATGAGCAAGGGACACCTCTCCCGGGTGAGGAACTGTTCCGCCGCCTGCAAGACCTGCCGAGGATATGGTGTGGTGGGGCGAGCGGAAAGGTCTTTTTGTTATTATGGGCATTTCGGGAGTAAGTAATCCCGAAATTGAATGTATTTTCGTAGTTTCAAGAGCTTCCTCAAAGGTCAGGGGCGGAAGTATTGACGGCATACGCTTTGCAAGCATACTCTTGCCGCTTCCCGGCGAGCCTATGAGCAGGGCATTGTGTCCGCCTGCCGCGGCTATTTCCAGAGCCTTTTTCGCGGACTGCTGACCTCTTACGTCGGCAAAGTCCAGCGGCTCGTTGTACGCCGCTTCGGGCGGTATATAGTGTTCGCAGGGAGTGAGAAGCTCCTCATTTCGGAAATGTCGGATAAGCTCCTCTGCATTATGGACTGCATAAATGTCCACGCCGTCGATAACAGAAGCCTCCTTGGCGTTCTCAGCAGGCACAAATACCGACTTTATGCCTGTTTCACGGGCAAGCATGACCATGGGAAGAACTCCGTTTATGCGGCGGATATCACCGTTGAGAGATATCTCTCCGATGAACGAACAGCCGTCGGTGTCCTCGGTTATCATTCTCATACCGCGAAGCACAGCCATAAATATCGCCATGTCGTGAACCGAGCCGCTCTTTTTCGTGTCTGCGGGAGCAAGATTTATCATGACCGAAGCCACAGGAAAGCTGATGCTGCATGAGCGCAGTGCGGCGCGGATACGCTCGCGGCTCTCTTTTACGACAGTATCGGGAAGTCCGACTATCTCAAACATGGGATTTCCGCGGCTGATATCAATCTCTACATCTACAGGAAAGGCGTTAAGCCCGAAAAGTCCAAGACTTGAAACCTTTGCAAACATAGTATGTCCCCCTTATCTGAGTTTTAACGGACTGAAAGAAATAGTCCCCTCTTTTCCTGATTTTGGCTTGAACAAGCCCTCAGAAGCGCCTGAACGCGACATACCCGACGTATTGAGCTCGGGCATATTGCCAAGTGGGTTCTGCGGCTTGACATAGCTCTGCGGCTGTTGAACAGGCGCGGCAGGAGCGGTGCTCTGCTGATTCATCGAATCATAATAATCCTTGCCGCTCTTTGTGTGCAGGAAGTTCGGTTTCCCCTTCTGGTCGTCGTATTCAGCCAGAACGACGCTGAACATAGGAAAACCCTCTGTATTCGCGAGCTGCTGATAATCCTTGCCGTCTCTGAAAACTCCGCGGCAGTAGTACATTCCCATAATGCCGATAATGGTAGTTATAACATCCAAGCCCGTAAGCGTAAAAAATATCGAGCTTATCGTCAGGACCATATATATCACAAACAATACAATGCCAAAAGTCTTGCGTTTTCCCAGATTAAGCACTGAAAACACAACTATAGCCACACAGCACAGCACCTGTGTGAAGCCAAAGCCGAAGCTGACATTGAAAGCGCCCTTGCTTATCTCCTCGCTGTTGAAAATCATCGGCAGCCAGCCTATAACGTGCATAGGTACGCAGAGGACCGAAAAAAAAGCCATTATCACACAGACAATGAGAGTATAAAAGAATATCTGGCGGCTGTGCTTTTCGATATCCGAGAGCCTGCCGCGGCATATAGGATAGTGCGCGTGATTTGGCTTTTCGCGCAGTTCCTCGTTCATATATTCGTCCATTAGATCACCTATCGGTTTAGTTGAAAGTTGAGAGTGAAGAGTTGAGAGTTGATGTATTCGCTTCGCTCATATTATTCAAATAATGTCGCCATAGGCGACACCATAACTTTCAACTCTCATCTCTCAACTTTACGCTGTTTTATAAGTATTATATCATAAAACTAAAAAAATAGCAAGTGCAAAAAAGCCGTCCTCATCGGACGGCTCTGCATTACTTTCTTCTTGTACCGTTCTTTCTGTCGGTACTGCGCTTGAGGTCGCACATACGCTCCTCACTGGTCTGCTTGAAGCGTGACATCATATCCTCAAATGTCATCTCTGACGGAGGTATCTGCTTCTTGGGCTCCCAGATAACAGGCTTGCTGCGCTGAGGACGCTCATTATTCTTGTCGCCCTTATCAAAACTGCGCTCGCCCTTGTCGAATCTTTCGCCGCCCTTATCGCCCTTGTCAAACTTGCCCTGACCTTTGTCAAATCTGCGCTGACGGGGCTGTGCGTCGCCGTTCTCGGAAGCCTTCTTAATGGAAAGGCTTACCTTTCCTGCCTCGTTGATACCGATTACCTTGACCTTGACTTCCTGCTCCTCTGTAAGATGTTCGCGGATATCGTTTACATATGTATTGGCTATCTCGGAAATATGCACCATTCCCGTACCTCCGCCCTCGATATCCACGAAAGCTCCGTACTGAGTGATACCCTTGACCTTTCCATTGTAAACCTTACCTATTTCCAGCTGCATAAATATTTATAACTCCTTTTTATGGATCGCTCGGATCCTATTAATCCCTTGTCGTGTCGTAGAATCTGCGCTCGTCGGGATAGGCATAGCCTCTCTCCTCAAGTGCGACCTTTTCCATATACTCATTGAGGTCGTCACTGTCAAGGACACGCTGCAGCTCGGCATTTTCGGTCTCATATGCGTCTATTTTAGTCTGTATCCGCGCCATTTGCTCTTCCTTTGCTTCGCAGTCTTTATTGGTAGTAACATAAAGAACTAAGCAGCCGATAAACACGGCAACTGCGGCTAATTTAACGAGAGCGCCGTTGAACAGACCTTTTTTCTCCTGTTTTTCGTGTTTCATTTTTTTGCGCAACGCTTTTCACGTTCTTTCTCTTTTTATTTGCCATTTTATTATACAACAGAAGCCGCCTGTTTAGCAATACTATTTTTATTTTTTTAAGTGGTTTAACAATAATTTGGAGATTTCCTACAAATTTAACAATAGCTTTTGCACGAAGAAGTGCAAAAAATGCTCCTAACGGTCTGAAAATCAGCTTCAGAACAGCTCCTAAAAGCGAGAAAAGCTTCCGCAGAGTGGCATTGACAGCTCTCCCCACGGTGAAAAAATACAGAGTGAAGCAGAGAACGCTGCCCACAGCGAAATAAAGCCTCATCTCTCCCCTTGCGGCGGCGTTTGAAAAAGCCGTCAGAGCCACAGCACAGAGCCCTAAAAATCCGATGTCTTCGGCTGCCACGAGAAAGCTGTTATGGGGCAGCATAAGCCTGAGCACCCGAAGCACGTCGTAAGCCACGCCAATTACAGCTCCAAGAAGGCAGGAAAGCCCGAATAACCGGAGCTCCTCGCTGACGGTGAAATAGGTCTCGGGGATAGTCATCTGAACAGCTTCCCCAGTGCTGATATAGGACCTTTCTTATCCTTGTCGCCGTAGATAAGCGCCCATATATCGCCTGTTATGGTCATGTCCCCAGTCTCGACGCTCATGGCGTCGATATGGAGCTCACGTCCCTGAATGGTCAGCTCACCGAGCTGAGTATAGAGGATTATCTCCCTCTCGTCGAAGCTGTCAACGTCGGTTATTCCCGAAATACTCAGGCTCTTGCGGTTCTCCAGTATCATATTGTGGTTTTGTTTAACGGTCTTGTCCTGCATAGTCTTACCTCCGATATTTGATACTTGAATTATATTCGGAGTCTGACTGTTATATGCCGAACTGTTTATTTTCCGATATCTTCAGCGCAGATATCATACAGCTCTTTCAGCGTTTTCTGCTCAGTTTTTTCGCTGTAATCTACATTACCTTTTTCATTTATGCCGTTAAAAAACTTATTCGGCGGATAAACACCTGTATATCCCGCTCCGTCTTTATTTTCAACAGCACAGTAAACAGCCGCGCCCTTATATACCACAACAAACCAGTTAAATTCAGAGATATCGCTCATATAGCTGCCTGCTCTCTCCCTGAAAAAAGCCGCGTCAAAGCTTTCGGGAGCATTAAAGCATAAGCTGTCATCAGAGCCTGCAATATACGCAGCTTCTGCGTGTGTCGCAGGCTCTGCGTGTGTCGCAGCATAAAGCTGCTTCTCGTCAATTTCAATAAGAGTGTCATTTGCAGCCCAATTGACACGGCTTGCCACAGAATCCGCAAAATCGCTCCTGCCGCGTATGACATTGCCCGAAGCGTCAAGGACGTTCACCTTCCAGCTTTCGCCCTTAATACGGAACACACACATCACGCCCTGTGAGACCTCGCCTGTATTTTCGTCCTTCAGCTCAAAGGTCACAAAATAGCCCTCTTCAATTTCACATCTTTCCGAAATGTCTTCGCTTATAATGTCAGACTCTACCTCGGTAAGCTCATAGCGGTCAATATTATCAGGACCGCCTTTCTTTCTGATGTATCTTTTGAGGCCTGCAATAATGTCACGGTTACGCTCTATTGCGTACACTTCGGACGCTATAAGAGGCTCTGCGCTGACGATACCATTGAAGGTGACCTTTTCGTCCTCAATGTAGTTCTCGTACAGCGCATATTGCATATCTGAAATAGCTTCATCTTCCGTCCAATCGTCTGCCAGACCGGTATCAAGGTCTTCCTCGCCGTTCATTTTTACCCTGATAATATCCTCACAGTCGTCGGGATACTGCATATAAAGAGTTTTTTTGCGGTCATTTGCCGCATATGCCTCCACGAAATCCTTTACCAGCTCCTCGTATGAGCTGTATCCTGCCATTTCGGTAAGCGGTTCTGTAGTCTCGGCTTCTGTTGTCTCCTGTATAGTCGTTGTTTCGGAAGAAGAGTCCGAAGTCTGATTTTCCATGCCTTGCTTTCCACAACCTGCAAATGTACATAGTACAGCTGTTACTGCGATGATTCCTGCAATTATTTTTTTCATTTTTACTTCTCCTTTATTATGTTCAGTTCTTACGGGTAATAATAGTCCAGCAGCAGGTTCACTACCATTGAATATGCACGGATACCGTCGTCTCTGCCGTTCATGCGGATATTGGTATCTATCGCCGCAGTGGAAACTTCGCTTACTGCCTCGGTGGAGATTACCTCCTTATCGGCGTTATCCTCCCAGTAATTCTCGGGCATGAATCTGAACCAGTCGCTGAGTACCTCATCTGAGATATACTCCGAAAGAGGCATAGCCGTTTCTATCTCGTTCTCCCAGACCGCATTATGTACGTACTCAAGAGCGTCAAGGTAGCCCGAATACTGAAATTCCACGTTATCGCTCCCTGTAGCCGCAGCAAATGAGATAAAGTTGGCTTCGTCCTCCTGTATGAAGCCTTTCAGATGAGCAAGCTCATGGCAGACCGTTGACGGAAGATTCGCCCTTACCATATCGTCGTTGTAGTTGGCTTCGATAGTGTAGGGCAGGTAAATTCCCGTCAGATTGGACTGACTCATGAAGTATGAGAACTGTATGGGTTTGGGATTCGGGTAATAGCCGCGGAGCTGAGGGTATTTCTCCCCTGCCCGTTTCATGGCGGTACGGGCTTCGCTTTTGAAGTCACAGGTAAGGGTAAAACAGCCCTCGTCATCACGGGGCACTTCCTTTGCAAGCTCGTTGCACTTCTTTATCAGCGCACCATAGAGCTCCGTTATCTCCTCGTCGGTGTGCTCGTGGGAATCGGGGAAGTACTTCTCCGAAAAGGGCGTACACTGGTACATTATGAAGCAGTTCATGGTCTCGGTAACGGTGACGTAGCAGATTATCCACAGGGCAAATGTGCCTGCAAATGTGGCTATTTTCTTACGTCTGCCCTTTGCGAATATGAGCAGTATAAGAAACAGCGGTATGCCGAATATTACCAGAGCTACAGCGGCGACTGTCAGCATTTCTCCCAGCGAAAAGGGAAAAAGTCCGCTTACAAAGGATATGCAGTCCGATATGTGGGGGAATATTTTCGTAACGTAGAAGTCCGCAAAGGGACGGCTGAAACGTGCGATAATGTTTATGATTATCATTAGTCCTATTAGTATCAGCGGAACGCTGTATCGTTTTTTCACGGCTGACCTCCAGAAAGTGTAATTGTTCTTTAATTATAGCACAAAATCACATATTTGGCAACAAATCAATAAAAAACAGTTTTATGAAAATTATCCCAGTACCGTGTTTACTTATTGAGAATATGAACGGCTAATGGCTGGGGCGGATATTATCCGCCCATATGCCACTGTATACTTGTACAAATCTATCGAAATATTTTGTGCAGGCGTACAAATCTCGGCTTTTTTGAGAAAGAGGTGAGAGTTTCTCTGCTTTCAAACGTCTAATAAATAGAAAGAAGAAACCATCTCTATCGTTAATATACATTCAAAAGGAGGTCATCTTATGAAAAAAAGGCTATTATCAGCTGTTCTTGCAGCAGCACTTTCAATGACAGCTCTGACGGCAGTCCCGACTGCTGTGACAGCAGAAAACACTCCCGAAACTGCGGCTTCGGAAGAAACCGCCCAGACAAAGAATTACTGGATATTTTATAAGAATATCGACACCTCGGAGATAGACACGATCGTTTCTCAAAAAACTCATGATTATCAGTACTCGCTGTATGATACTGTAAGCGACCAGAGAGAGATCGAGAAAATGGTCACAGATTATTATAAGAGAATTCGCCTTGATATGCTGAAGGAAGCCTTCGCAGAGAAGTCAGCAGAGATACTCAGCGAGCTGGGTGTTGAGCCCTCCGCCGCATGGTGCAGCCAGTTTACCCCGTCTATAGTATGTTCTCTCACAGACGAGCAGTATCAGAAGGCTCTGAATTCTGACATAATAACCGAGATAAACCTCTATACACCGCCTGACCTCCAGCCTGCCACTGACATTGCAGACGCTCTTGAAAAAAAGGAAGAAATCCTCAACGCCTACACCCGCAGCACCGACGGCAAATCTCTCTGCGATGATTATGTTAAGTTTGATGTTGTATTAAACGCAGGCAAGGACAACAGGACCGACTATCTTGTGGTCTACGGCTTAAAGAGCAAGGACGATATAAGCAAGGTAAAATCACAGCTGGATAGGAAGCATTTCTGGGAGAACCCCACAATGGAGCTTTACAGCGGCGTTAGTCTCTATGACATTGCCCAAAGTCAGGGGAACCGTATAACACCTGTCATTTTTGTGGAGGACGAAGCTCTTGGCTGGGCATTCCCAATGTCTGTCAAGGAGTACTCAGATCAGGTCGGCTTTGACGTTTCTCCATACATAATAAGCCTCGGCGACGGCAACGGTGACTATAAGATAGACGCTGTTGACGCTTCAGAAGCTCTGAGCCTTTACTCAAAGGTGCAGACCGACAATGGAGGAGCTTATACCGCAGAACAGCTCAAACACCTTGACGTTGACAAGAACGGAGCTGTGAACGCCCTTGACGCATCGGCTATCCTGTCCTATTATGCATTCACAGCAACAGGCGGCGAAGCTTCTCTTCCTGATTTTCTTAAATAAGGGGTAATCGTAAAAGTCGTTTTACCTATGAATGGGATTCCAAAGGGACTGTGTTCCTTTGGTCAGGTCAAGGGCTGAAAGCCCTTGCAGGGTGACTCCCCACAGTGTGGGGAGATGTCGCAAAGCGACAGAGGGGCTGGGGCGGTTAGCCTGGGGCAGCGCCCCGAGATACGAAGGCGCTCCGCAAGAGGTGAATTCAAAAACAGTCCGGTGGACTGTTTTTGAAGAGGAGACGCCCTGCAAGTGAGGGCGTCTCCTTAAATGATATGTTTTTTGACAAACTGAAAACCGCAGGCTATGCCTGCGGTTTGCTTTTACTGTACGTTAGCAGTCGTGGTTGTTGTGGATACTGCTTCTGTTGTAGTCTCAGCAGAGGTCTCCGAAGCCGACTGCTCTATGGTTATCTGCGCAGTCTTCATCTCCGAAAACTTCATGGTCAGCTTGTTGTTGGGCATTTCAAAGCCGCTGAGCAGACCGTCCTTGTCAACTGTGAGAGTGTAGTCTCCGCCGTCAAGACTGCCGCTTATTTTCAGCATACCGTCGCTCTCCTCGCCGCTGAGCTCCGCAAGCTTTGCGTTGTCCTCCACAGCCTTTATGAGATTGAGCATCATTGCCTTTACGGGCACTGCTGACTGGGGCACGGAAAAGCTGAGCCCCTTGTAGGAGGCAAGCACGCTGCCCTCGCTGAATTCCAGCTTTACGCCGCTGAGAGTATTGGGCTGGGAAAACTCTATCTCCCACACGCCCTCGCCGTAGCGCTTTATCTTGCCCTCGGCTTCAAGTCGGTCAAGAGTTATGCCCACAACTGCCGAAAAAGCATTGCCGAGACCGTTCTTTCGGGAGCTCCCGCCCCCTTTCGGCACAGCGCAGGCTGCAAGGCACAGCGCCATAGCCATAGTCAGTACGAATGTGAATATCCTTTTCATGTTACCAGCTCCAATCGAGTTATAGTTATGATAACGATTTCCACATCCAACCGCCTTTTATACGGTCATATTTTTCTTCTTTTCCTTTAAAATGCCGAAAGCGTCGGAGATATTGCTGATGATATCCCTCGGCAGCATAGCCTCCATGCCCAGCTTCTGAGCTGCCGTATCGCCTGCAAGTCCGTGCATATAAACGCCTGCGCAGGCTCCGTCGAATATGCCGCAGCCCTGTGCTACAGCAGCGCCTATCATGCCTGCCAGCACATCGCCGCTGCCGCCCACGCTCATACCTGCGTTGCCTGTGTGGTTAGCGGCTGTGGAGTGGCTGTCTGCCACAACTGTGCCTGCTCCCTTGAGGACAACGGTTATGCCGAACTGCTCAGCATACTTCTCAGCGGCAATGAGCCTGTTTTCAGCTATCATCTCCGTGTCGCAGCTGAGAAGCCTTGCCATTTCGCCCATATGGGGAGTAATGATGATGTCCGTGCGCTTCTTCATTAAAATATCTATGTCCTTAGCTATGCAGTTTATTCCATCTGCGTCGATAATTACGGGACAGGGAGCATTCTGCGTGATGAATTTGGTGAGCTCGATAGTATCGGGAGTTACTCCCATGCCGCAGCCGATAACTATCGCGTCAGCCTTTTTCATGGCTTCTTCAAGGGGCTCGCGGCTGGAATCATAGAGCATATAGCCGTAATCATCGCTGTCAAGCTCCAGAAATGTTGCTTCGGGAGCAAGTACGGATACGGTGTCTATGCACTTCTCAACAGAAGCCAGACGAACCAGTCCTACGCCGCTGCGGAGAGCTCCCAGTGTGGCAAATGCCGCAGCACCGCGCATTGAGGAGCTGCCTGCGATAATGAGGACTGTTCCGAAATCACCCTTGTGAGCGTCTCTGCTGCGCTTTGGCGGATATGAGGCAAGGAAATTTCTCTCGATACGGTAGTATTTTCTCTCGCCGTCAAGTATTCTCAGCGCTTCTTCGGGGATACCGATGTCCGCAACTGTTACCTTGCCGCAGTATTTCTTCATGGGGAACTGTGACATTCCCGACTTTATAAATCCAAAGGTGATAGTCTCGTCAGCCTTGAATATGCCCACGGCTGCCGTACCCGAGGAGCTGTTTCCACCGCTTGGAACGTCTACCGCTATACGGTAAGCTCCCGAGCCTATGCCGAAAATGCCCATTGTGTCCTTGTCAAGCTGTCCGTGGAAGCCTGTTCCGAAAACGCCGTCCACAAGGACCTGTGCGCCTACAACTGCGCCTTTGATAAGTCCCATGCGGTTCTTCTCGGCAAGGAGTATATCATCGAGGGGATTGTGCTCCTTTTTGCCGTCGAAGCTGTCCGAGCTCTTGGGCTGTATGGTCATGTAGTCAAGCTCCGCCGCCTCTATAGCAGCCTCAACATTGCCGCTGCGGAAGCCCTCGATAAAGGTTATTCTGTCACGGGGCAGTCTGCTGAGCATTTCCTGCGCCAGCGGAGTCTTTGGAAGTCCTCCTATATGGATAATAGTTATCCTGTAGCCCTTGTAGACAAGGATATCCGCCGCCGCGAAGCAGTCTCCGCCGTTATTTCCCGTACCTGCAAGGAATACCACCGAGCAGTATTCGGGCTTCAGCTTTGCCTCCGCGGTACAGTAATTCTCGATGAGCTCCGCAAGCTTCTCACCTGCGTTCTCCATGAGCTGCCTCTTTGACACGCCCAGCTTCTCGGAGCGCTCTTCCAGTCTGCTCATTTGCTTTGGTGTAACTATCTGCATATAAATGACCTCCCCTTTAAATCAACTCAGCACAAGCTCTGAACGGTGCTGTTTCAGCGTTTTACGCCGTTTTTTATACAATTCCTGTTACTGCTGCTTAGTTCTCAGCTTTGCAGGAAGAGCTTTCTTTATATTTTCGAGCATTCTCTCATCGGGTGCGAAAATAAGTCTCGCAGAGCCCACATTTTCGTCGGTAAAGTCCGCATAATACTCATGAGAAGCAATGTTGTCAGTAGCAAGTATAACAGTCATGTCTGCGGATTCCTCCATGCCGTCGCTGTATTTGCCGAAGTCGGTGAACTGACGGATATTTGTGGAAAGCATCTCGCGGCGCTTCTTCTTGGCGATTATCTTGTCCACGTCAAGCTCGCCGTTGGTGAAAGTGTACTCGTACTCGACGTAGGTGTTCTGTACGAAATGATAGGTCCCGTAGCCTGCAACAGCCGCAAGCACCAAGCCGAGCAGGGACATGATAGGATTGCCCAGCTGGAGCACAGAAAGACCTATAAGCGCCAGTGTGAACAGGATACCCACGATTATTACCATGATACGCCTTGTTTTATCAGAAGCTGTCTCGTTCTTTTTTACAAGCTGTTCTGCAAAATTATCCATTATTTTATCTCCATTCATATATTTTTTATTGAAGCTGTACTTTATATCATAACATATTTTTATGAAAAATTCAACTGCCAATGTGAAAAAATCATGATTTATGTTTGTAGGGACGAGTTACGCTCGCCCGTCGCCAGAATAATATGTAGGGGCTGATGCACACATCAGCCTGCTTATTTTAAATCGTGTGCCACGGGGCGATGTGGGCATCGCCCCCTACAAACAGGTCATTTATAACAAATTCGGCGCTTGCGGGACGTCGAGGACGCCGTCCCCTACATTTTTCAACGGGCGGATAATATCCGCCCCTGCATCGGAGTCACGCTGCTTCCGTCAGATTGCAACAAATCGCTCCAAAAAATCCAAAGGCTTCATCTTTTTTTCACAAGTTTGCGGTAAACTGAGATTTTTTTTGAAAAAGACTTGATTTTTTTGGATTTCAGCTATATAATTGATGTATAACCCAGTGACCGAGAGAGTAAGTATGTACGTGTTTCCTCAGAGAGGAGCGCAAAGGTGAGAGCGCTCTGTTACAGTCCATACCGAAGTTCACTTGCGAGGGGCAAGGCGGAAGCGCTGCTGTATGCGGCGTAGTAGGCTGCGACGTAGGTCTGCGTTAAAGACAAGAGAGTGTCGGCTCTCCTGACAATGGGTGGTATAAAAGCAAGGTTTTAAGTCTTGTCCTGTTGGACAGGACTTTTTTATTTAGTCACGACACAAAATATTTTGTAGTGGCTGATGCCCACATCAGCCCGTCCTTATTAAATCAACAACAACGGAGCGATGTGGGCATCGCCCCCCTACACACAAAATCATTCTGAGGTGAAACAATGAAAGAACAGCTTGAAAAAATCGAAGCGCTGGCTAAGCAGGAGCTTGATTCCTGCACAGAGATAAAGGCGCTGGACGACCTGAGGATAAAATTCCTCGGCAAAAAGGGCGAGCTCACCGCTATCTTAAAGCAAATGGGCAAGCTCTCCGCAGAAGAAAGACCTGTTATCGGTCAGCTCGCTAACAAGGTAAGAGCAGACATCGAAGAAGCTCTCGGCAGCAAGCTCGCTTCACTGAAAGCAAACGCACAGGCTGCTAAGCTGGCAGAGGAGAAGATCGACATCACTCTCCCCGGCAAGCACGCTCCTTTCGGAAAGCTCCACCCGCTCACTAAGGTGGAGAACGAGATAAGAGAAATATTCATCGGCATGGGCTTCAATATCGCTGACGGTCCCGAGATCGACGACGATTACCATGTTTTCGAGGCTCTTAACCTCCCACCCGACCACCCTGCAAGAGATACTCAGGATACTTTCTATATTGAGGGCACAAACGAGACAGTTCTCCTCCGTACACAGACCTCATCCGTACAGGTACACGTTATGGAGAACCAGAAGCCCCCTATCCGTATCATCTCTCCCGGACGTGTTTTCCGTTCAGACGCTGTTGACGCTACACACTCACCTCTCTTCCACCAGATAGAGGGACTTGTAGTTGACAAGGGCATCACAATGAGCGACCTCAAGGGCACTCTCGAAATGCTTATGAAGAAGCTCTACGGCAACGACTGCAAGCTCCGTTTCCGTCCTCACCACTTCCCATTTACCGAGCCAAGCTGCGAGGTTGATATCAGCTGCTTCAACTGCGGCGGCAAGGGCTGCTCAATGTGTAAGGACGAGGGCTATATCGAGCTCCTCGGCGCAGGCATGGTCCACCCAAAGGTACTGGAGAACTGCGGTATCGACAGCAATGAGTACTCGGGCTTCGCATTCGGTCTCGGACTGGAGCGTATGGTCATGGGACGCTATGATATCAACGACCTCCGTCTCCTCTATGAGAACGACGTGAGATTCTTAGAGCAGTTCTGAGCAGCGTGACGCTGCACCCTTGCCGCGCGAGCTGAGCCAGCTCGACCGCTTCCACGTTGCCGCTCGTAAACTCGCTCACTGTATCAAAAACCGTACTTGTACATCGCTTACGGCGCTAATGAATTATGACAGATCAAGAAACACTGATGTTTTTTTAATAAATCGAAAGGAAAAAAGATATGAATTTATCTATGAAATGGCTCGGCGATTATGTTAAAGCCGATATGCCTATAAAGGATTTCTGCCATGCCCTCACAATGAGCGGCTCCAAGGTAGAATGCTACGAAAAAGAGGGAAGCAATATCTCCAACGTTGTAGTTGGCAAGATACTCTCAAAGGGACCTCACGAAAATGCTGACGCGCTCTTCGTTTGTCAGGTGGACATCGGCGCAGAGGCTCCTATACAGATAGTTACAAACGCTAAGAACGTCAAGGAAGGCGACCTCGTTCCCGTTGCTCTTGACGGAGCTGTTCTCCCCGAGGGCAAGATAAAGAAGTGCAAGATGCGCGGCGTTGAGAGCTTCGGTATGTTCTGCGGACTCGATACTCTCGGTCTCACAGCTCATGACTTCCCGTATGCAGATCCCGAGGGCGTTTTCGTTATCGAGGAGGACTGCAAGCTTGGCGAGGATATCCACACAGCTATCGGTCTGGACGATACTTCCGTTGAGTTTGAGATAACCTCAAACCGCCCCGACTGTCTCAGCGTTATCGGTCTCGCAAGAGAAACTGCCGCTACCTACGGCACAGAGCTGAAGGTAAAGGCTCCCGAGTTCAAGGGCGTTGACGGCGATATCAACTCAATGCTGAAGGTAGATATCATCAACAAGGAGAAGTGTCAGAGATACTGCGCAGGTATCGTCAAGAACGTTAAGATAGGTCCTTCACCTCGCTGGATGAGAGAGAGACTCCGTGCAAGCGGCGTTCGTCCTATCAATAACTTCGTTGATATCACAAACTACGTAATGCTTGAATACGGTCAGCCTATGCACGCTTTCGACCTCCGCTATGTTGAGGGAGCTCATATCAATGTCCGCAACGCCAAGAACGGCGAGAAGATAATGACTCTCGACGGCGTTGAGAGAGAGCTCACAGAGGATATGCTCGTTATCGCTGACGACAAGAAGCCCGTTGCCGTTGCTGGTATCATGGGCGGCGAGTACAGCGGTATCATGGACGATACAACCACTGTTGTATTCGAGTCAGCTTACTTCGAGCCAACTCAGGTAAGACGCACATCAAAGGCTCTCCGTCTTAAATCCGACGCTTCATCACGCTATGAAAAGGGCGTTGACAGACTTATCTCCATGACCTGCTTAAAGAGAGCATTTGAGCTTGTTGAAGAGCTTGGCGCAGGCGAAGTCCTCAACACTGTCATCGACTGCGACTACACAGACAAGACTCCCGCTACTGTTGATTTCAGCGCAGAGTGGATAAACAATTTCCTTGGCACTGATATCTCAGAGGCTGACATGATAAAGTACCTCGAAAGACTTGACTTCAAGGTAGAAAACGGCAAGGTCATAGCTCCCTCATTCCGTATAGACATCGGCTGCAAGGCTGACGTTGCAGAGGAAGTTGCACGTATCTACGGCTACAACAATATCCCCTCAACTGATTTTCGCGGCGTTGCAAGAGCTGAGTTCACAGAAGAGCAGAAGTTCGTCCGCACTCTCAGAAATGCGGCAGTTGCTCTGGGCGGATATGAGATAGCTACCTACTCATTCGTATCGCCTAAGTACTTCGATAAGATAAAGCTCCCTGCTGACAGCAAGCTCCGCAAGGTAGTAAAGATAGTTAATCCTCTCGGCGAGGACACCAGTGTTATGAGAACATCTACTATCCCCTCGATGCTGGACGTTCTCTCATTCAACTACAACAACCGCAACGACAAGGCTTGTCTCTTTGAGATAGCTAAGGAGTACCTCCCTGCACAGGAGGAAAAGCCATTCATCAACGGCGATACTCTCGCAAACAGCGGCAAGCAGAAGCACAAGTACAGCTATTCTCTCCCCGACGAGCCACAGAAGCTCACTATCGGTATGTACGGCGGCGACGCTGACTTCTACACCCTCAAGGGCATGGTAGAGCAGCTCCTGGCAGAGCTCAAGATAGATGACGTTGAGTATATCCGCGCAAATGACAGCGATGTATTCGACGAGAAGTACGCTCTCCACCCCGGCAGAAGCGCAGTTATCCTCAAGGACGGCGCTCCCCTCGGCATCATGGGCGAGGTTCACCCCGAGGTTCAGGAGACCTATGAGATAGGCGTAAAGACATACGTTGCAAAGCTCAATATCCCTGAGCTCATGGCAGCTGCCGCTGAGAAGATAACCTATCAGCCCCTGCCCAAGTTCCCTGCAACTACCCGTGACCTCAGTCTCCTTGTGGACGAGGATATGCCTGTTGCAGAGCTTGAAAAGGCTATCAAGGGCGCTGTCGGAAAGATACTGGAAAAGGTTACTCTCTTCGACGTATACCGCAGTGACGACATGAAGAAGAACGGCAAGAAGAGTATCGCTTACTCTATCTCAATGCGTTCACACGAGGGCACTCTCACCGACGAGCAGGCTGACGGCGCTATGAAGCGCGTTCTGAAGGCTCTCAGCGCTATCGGAGCAGAGCTCCGCGGCTGATATCGAATCATTGCAACAACTGAATAAACCGCGTAAGGGCTGCCATTGGCAGCCCTTTTTATTGTATTTATGGTCGGTTTTTGTTTCTGTAAGCAATTTATGGTTTGATTTTTGTAGGGATTTATGCTATACTGTTAAGTAACTGAATCATTGAGACAATATATGGGCAATATTGTAAACTTTATATTTAAGGAGGATATATGGCTGATAACAGTATGATAGAAAAAGAAATCGAAGAGCTCCATTCTCATCTGAACAGAATGATAGAGCTTTACAACGAAGATCATATCGACGAAGCAGGCAGCAAAACAAAGAATATCTTCGCAAAAATTATAAACGCGCTTCTGGAAGAGGCAGGACTTTCCAGTAACCTGGATGCAGTGAAAAAGATCGACTCTCTGTATCAGAACAAATGGCTAACAGATGAGGAAAATAATCATCTTCACAAATTAAGAAAAATAAGGAACCTCTTTGTCCACGACGACGATACGGAAAGCGGTAACGACGCCGAAAAACAGCAAATGCTTGAATATTATACCAATAATTTCCAGCAATGCATCAATTACTGTCAGAAAGATATCGAATGGTTCGAGAAAAAGATATACGACGTAAAGCAGGGCATAAAGGTCAATAATTCATGGAACGGCCCTCCGCAGTACGGACAGCCGAATAATCAGACCGAAGCTTATAACAGCGGCGGATATCAGAACAACAGACCTCAATATATCCCTCCGCGGACTTACAATAATAACTGGCGCGGCGATTACCGCAACACAGCTCCTTACAGCGCTCAGGCAAAAGCCAAAGCCCCCAAGAACAAGTCCTTTATCGTGCTTATCCCTGCTGTTATATCGGTGCTGATATCCCTTGCATTCATATGGTTCTTCCGCCAGACAAACCTGCTAAAGATAGCTGAAAAATACGGAGACGACGTATACTCAAAGGCTGGCATTGCCATTTTTATAGGAAGCGCCGCAGTAATACTCATAGGCGGAATATTCCTGTATGAGCTTCTGCCGCAGATAACCGCAGGAATAGTAATGGGCGCATTAACGTATTCTCTGACAGCCTCCGACCTGTGCACCGTGCTTATGGTCGTACTGACGGTGCTTCTAACGACGCGCTATTCAAGAACACTGCGCTATGTTTTCTTCTGGATAATATATGTATTCCTGATAATAGTAATTGCATCTTTATCACATCAGTTCCTTCAGCATTTCTTCTGTCCCGAGGGCTCAAAGACCGAAGATGTCTTTCTGAAGATAGTACTTCCCATAGGAGCATATATCCTTGTATTTTTCTTAGGTCATTTCACAGTAATGAGGTATCTGCACCCATTCAGGAAGACACTCGGCAATAACAGAATGCCGCTGAATACACCTGTTTCACTTCTGCTGACAGGAGCTCTGGGATATCTGCTCTACGGAACATATAACGAGAGATTCAACGCCGCAGTAAACAACGGCGACAAGAAGGTTTTTGTATCTTACTTTACCGCCATAATTGCGTTTACTATTATTATGTACCTGATATACCTCATATGCAGTCTTTTTGAAACAAAGGACGAATAACACAAAAACTCCCGAAAGATAACTTCTTTCGGGAGTTCTTTTATTATCAAAGCAGTGTGATTCCGTTTTCTGCGCACTTTGCTATCATGTCATCAGGCCATATTGAGGACTGTACCTCGCCGATATGTGCCTTTTCAAGCATGAACATACAAAGTCTTGACTGTCCGATACCGCCGCCGATAGTGAGCGGAAGTGTGCCGTCTGCTATCATCTGGTGATACTTGTACTGCATTCTGTCCTCTGCGCCGCACTCTGCAAGCTGCTTTTTAAGTGATACCTCGTCAACACGGATACCCATTGAGGAAATTTCGAGAGAATCGTCCAGAACCTCGTCCCAGAAAAGGATATCACCGTTGAGAGCCCAGTCGTCGTAGTCGGGAGCTCTGCCGTCGTGCTTCTCGCCGCTGGCAAGCTTGCCGCCGATACCCATGAGGAATACCGTGCCGTGCTCCTTGGTGATAAGACGCTCACGCTCGTGACCTGTCTTGTCTGGGTACATATCCTCAAGCTCCTGTGTTGTTATGAAGTAAGGCTCGTCGCATACCTTAGCCGCAAGCTGTGGATAGCGGAGACTTACCTTGCGCTTTGTATAAGCAATTGCCTTTACCAGTGACTTTACAGTATCTTTAAGGAACTGGATATTTCTCTGGTCACGTGTGATGACCTTTTCCCAGTCCCACTGGTCAACGAAAATGGAGTGGGTATTGTCTGTATCATCGTCGCGGCGGATAGCGTTCATATCTGTGTAGATGCCCTCGCCCGGATTATAGCCGTAGCGATAGAGTGCCATACGCTTCCACTTAGCCAGTGACTGGACTACCTCTGCTTCTGCGTTGATCTCCTTGATATCGAAGTCGACCTTGCGCTCAACGCCGTTGAGGTCGTCGTTTATACCGCTGCCCTTTTTAACGATAAGGGGAGCAGATACTCTGTCAAGAGTAAGAGCAAATGAAAGAGCCTGCTGGAATACGTCCTTGATATATTTGATAGCGTGCTGAGTTTCTCTCAGTGTGAGGACTGATTTATAGTCCTTTGGAATATACAGCTTTTTTGACATAGAGATCACTTTCCTTTACATTAAGATATATTTGAACAGAAAACAGCGCCATTGATGCTTTCTGTGCTGCACTTTTTTGAGTAGGGAACGCCGCCCTCGGCGTTCCGATATAAATTTATTTTTTTGCGGGACGCCGAGGGCGGCGTCCCCTACAAGTGCTTATGGCTGAATTATCTGATAGAGCCGACTGTTCTCGGGAACAGTATTACGTCGCGGATATTTGCCATGCCTGTTGTATACATGATAAGTCTCTCGAAGCCCAGACCAAAGCCGCCGTGAGGCACTGAGCCGAACTTTCTGAGGTCAAGGTAGTCGGTGTAGAGGTCGAGGTTCATCTTTCTATCGTTCATTGCAGCGATAAGCTTCTCATAGTCTGCTTCTCTCTCGCTGCCGCCGATTATCTCACCAACGCCCGGTACAAGGAGGTCAACAGCCGCAACGGTCTTGCCGTCGGGATTCTGCTTCATGTAGAAGGACTTTATCTCCTTCGGATAGTCTGTTACGAATACAGCCTTCTTGAATACCTTCTCGGAGAGATATCTCTCGTGCTCGGTCTGGAGGTCGCAGCCCCACTCTACAGGATATACGAAGTTCTCGCCTGACTTCTTGAGAAGCTCGATAGCCTCTGTATATGTTACTCTTGCAAAGTCGTGGGAGATAAGCTCCTCAAGACGCTCAATAAGTCCCTTTTCAAAGTGAGCGTCAAAGAACTTCATATCATCGGGACAGGTATCAAGGAGCTTGCGGATAACGTATTTAAGCATATTCTCAGCTATCTCGATAACGTCGTCAAGCTCTGCGAATGCTACCTCGGGCTCGATGTGCCAGAACTCGGCAAGGTGCTTTGGAGTATTGGAGTTCTCGGCTCTGAATGACGGACCGAAGGTGTATATCTTACCCATAGCCATTGCAGCCATTTCGCCCTCAAGCTGACCTGATACGGAAAGACCTGCTTTCTTGCCGAAGAAGTCGTTAGCGTAGTACTCCTCCTCGTTCTTGTAGTCCTTGCTGTAGCCGATAGTAGTTACCTGGAACATCTCGCCTGCTCCCTCACAGTCGCTGCCTGTGATAAGTGGAGTATTTACATAAACGTAGTTGTTCTTCTGGAAGTACTCGTGGATAGCAGCAGCAAGCACTGAACGTACACGCCATACTGCATTGAATGTATTCGTTCTGCCTCTGAGGTGAGGGATAGTACGGAGGAATTCAAGGGTGTGTCCCTTTTTCTGGAGAGGATAATCTGTAGGAGCGTCGCCCAGTACGGTGATACCCTCGGGAACAGCGTTTATCTCAACAGTCTCGTTTCTGCCCTCAACAGCAGTACCTGTTACCTTTACGGACATACCAACTCTTGGCTCCTTGTAGTCGCTGTCGCCCTTGTCAACTACGACCTGCACGTTTTTCAGTGATGTACCGTCGTTGACCTCAACGAAAGCAACGCTCTTGGAGTTACGTGATGTACGTACCCATCCGCAGACTGTTACTTCCTTGCCTACATAATCCTTTGTGGAGATTATCTCCTTTACGTCGATGTGTTTCATAAGTGTTCTTCCTTTCAATATATAAAAATATATTATGCAGGACGAGCATAAATACAAAAAGCCCCGTCCTGAAACTACAGGACGGGGCATAATACCCGTGGTGCCACCTGAATTACCGCAAAAGCGATCACTTTTGAGCCGCTGTAACGTGCGGAATACGTCTCCCCTACTCGAATACCGTTTGATCTCTGAGCCATTTACACGCAATGTCATTAAAACACACGCTGCCCCTTTCAGTCACACAGCCCATTTCGGAACTTGCCACTTGATCCGGCACCCTTTGGGTTTGCTGCTCGGGAGTGTTATTCACACAGACTCTGATATGCGGCTCTCACCATGCCCGCACTCTCTGGGAACGAATTTCTGCGCTACTTCTCTCCGTCATCGCATTTGGTTGTTGTTTGTATTATATCACTTATAAAAATGATTGTCAAGTGCTTGGTGAAAAAATATTTCTTTCTTTTCACATTGCTTTCAGATAAGCTCCCTGAATTTCATATTTCCGAGCTTTTTCACACAAAGCTTTCCGAGCATTTTCACTTTGCAATACGATAATTTACAAAAAAATGGTGTATATTATAAACATGAAAACAAAAAAGTTCAATTAAGACAGTTTCATTTTTCTTCACTCCCTCCTCATATCTAAAAACCGAGAGATAACCATGATACTTATAAAGAAGTTTTATGCTTATTATTGAGAGAACCCCTTTTGAAAAAGGGGCTTCTCTCAAACTCTCTCCCTAAAACTTTCAGTTTTATTTTTTCTCATATAGGGCTCGCTCTGTTTTATTACAGGGCTTTTTTATTTTTTAGCGAGCCCTATATGAGAAAAAATCAGCTAAAAAAGTCTTTGGAAAGGGGTATGGGGGAAAGCCTTTCTTCAGAAAGGTTTCCCCCATAATTAACTATAATCTTCTATATAAGTGTTTATGTTATGCTCTCGGTTTTTGCTTTTATGTGATCATATAAACAGTGTGCTGAATCCGTGCTCCTTGGCATAGCGTTCAGCTTTTTTACGGTTGACCTGTTTAAGTATCCTTATGGTCTGCTTATGACCTTTCTTTATGTTTTCAAGCGGGATATTCTCGTCCTCGAACTCCATTATCTGGATATTGCAGAGGCTCTCGCAGCCGCAGAAAGCGTCCTCCTTGATATCCTTGGTGTTCATGCTTATTTTCAAATCCATAAGATTCTGACAGCCGTAGAAAGCCCAGTTTCCGATACTTTTGATAGTAGGCGGAATAGTTATGGACTCCAGTGACCTGCACCATGAGAACGAGCTCTCACCTATGGATGTAACAGAATTGGAGATGATTATTTTTTTGAGGCTGTAGCACTCTGAGAAAGCCGCACTGCCGATGTCCTCAACCGAGCCTGAGATAACAATTCTTCTCAGTCTCTTGCAGGAGAAGAACATGAGGTCGCTTATTCTCTGGAGATAAGCAGGAAGAACCACGTTTTCAAGGCTGTTGCAGCGTCCGAAAGCGCCCTTGCCTATCTTCTTGACAGATTCGGGCAGATTCAGCTCCTTGAGCCTCAGACACTTGAGGAACGCATTTTCGCCGATAGATTCGAGATTTTTTGAGAATACCACCTCTTCAAGGTTGAAGCAGTGGCAGAATGCGAACTTATCCACAATGCGGATACTGTCGGACATCACTATCTTTTTCACAGTCTCGTTGCCGCGGAAAGCGTACTTTCCAACAACTTTTACCTTGTCAGGGATAACGATAGACTCGGTAGTACCTACGTACTTAACGAGAGTGCCGTTCTTGTCGATAGCCATGTTGTTTACATCGTCTATCTCGATATTCTCGTCATTTATAAGGTCGCCGTACTTCTCGTAATCGTCGTCATCACTTTTGTGATGCTCATATATCTTCGGTATCTCGAGCTTCTTTTCCTCAGCCTTTTCTTCCTTTTTAGGAGCTTCGGGCTTCTTTTCCTCGGTCTTTTCCTCCTTTTTAGGAGCTTCGGGCTTCTTTTCCTCGGTCTTTTCCTCCTTTTTGGGAGTTTCGTGCTTCTTTTCCTCAGCCTTTACGTCCTTTTTAGGAGCTTCGGACTTCTTTTCCTCAGCCTTTTCCTCCTTTTTAGGAGCTTCGGGCTTCTTATCCGCAAACTTCTCCTTATCCAGCTTTACAGGCGTGGGAGAAGTGTCTATTTTCTTCTTATCATGGAGAATATCGGGCTTTTTGTCAGCCTTGAACTTCTCCTTTTCGGACTCAGGAATAGAGTCCATTATCTTCTGCGCAAGCTCGTCGCCGTCGTCGGTGCGGACTGCCTTGCTCTGCTTTTTCTCGCTTACAGCTTCTTTTTTAGGCTCAGCCTTTGGCTCTGCTTTGGGCGCAGGCTTGGTCTCGGCAGGCTTCTGCTCCGCCTTTGACGCAGGCTTGGTCTCGGCAGGCTTCTGCTCTGTCTTTGGCGCTGCCTTGGTCTCGGCAGGCTTCTGCTCTGCCTTTGTCGCAGGCTTGGTCTCAGCTGGCTTCTGCTCAGCCTTTGTCACAGGCTTGGTCTCGGCAGGCTTCTGCTCTGCCTTTGGAGCAGGCTTGGTCTCAGCTGGCTTCTGCTCTGCCTTTGGCGCTGGCTTGGTCTCGGCAGGCTTCTGCTCTGCCTTTGTCGCAGGCTTGGTCTCGGCAGGCTTCTGCTCTGCTTGGGGCTCAGTTTTAGCCTCAACAGGCTTCTGCTCGACCTTTGGGGAAGGCTTGGCTTCGGCTTCTGCTGAATGGCGAGCCTTGACCGCTCTTACCCTTACGACCTTTGCCTTTTTCGGAGTCTTTCCGCGCTCATTTTTTTCAGCGCAGACAGGGCAGCTGTCATATTTATCAGCATCGTAGAGATGCTTCTCGGGACATTTTGTCATTTTCATTTTGCTATCACTCCATAGGGTAGTTCCATGCGTTGTTTTTTAAGAAAAAATGAATTCAACAATATAATTATAGCATTTCATTAAGCAAAAATCAACAAAGCGGATAGTCCGCCTATAAAATTTGTAAATAATTACAAGTTTCTTCTCCAATATCCCCCTGTAAACGCGGATTTTCCGCTTACATATTTGGAATGATTTGGATAAAATGCACAAAGTAAAAATATTGTTATAGCAGCCTCTATATAAGAAAAGCTGAGAGCCGATGCCGCCGCAGGCGGCTCATAACTCTCAGCTCTCAACTCTAAACTATTATCTCCGCTTTGCTGCCGCCGTTTTTGTCCTTGCGGACTACTATCTGCTTGTCGATACGCTGTTTCAGCGCCTGTACGTGGGAGATTATACCTACAAGGCGGCTGCCCTCAGACAGCCCTGCAAGGGCGCGTACCGCCTGCTCTATGGAGTTGTCGTCCAGCGAGCCGAAGCCCTCGTCAACGAACATTGTATCAAGCTGTATGCCACCTGCGGAGCACTGTATCTCGTCGGAAAGTCCCAGTGCCAGCGAAAGCGAAGCCTTGAAGGACTCGCCGCCTGACAAGGTTTTCACGCTGCGCACCGAGCCGTTGTAGTGGTCGATAACGTCAAGGTCAAGTCCCACCTGTGTGCGCTTGTCCTCGAACTCCTCACGCCTTTTGAGGGTGTACTGCCCGTCGGACATGACCTTCAAGCGCAGGTTAGCTCGGCGGATTATCCTGTCAAAATAGGCGGTCTGGATATAGGTCTCCAGCATGAGCTTGCTCTGGTCGGAGAGCTTGCCGTTGGCTGTATCCGAGAGATTTTTCACCCATGCATAGCGCTTTTCAAGCTCCGAGAGCTCCGCAGAGCCGTCGGTAATGTTAGAAAGGGCTGTGGTATTTATCGTAAGCCTTGTGTGAAGCTGGCGAAGCTTCACAGTAAGGGCTGTTTTTTCGGCTGTGAGCCGCGATTTTTCGGCAGTTTGCTTTTCTCCGTCAAGGGCTCCGAAATCCGCAAGCTGCTCCGTGAGCTGTTTCAGTCTGCCTGCGATACCCGAGCAGAGCTTTTCGCCCTCGTTTACGGCAGTTTCCGCAGCTTCGTAAGCCGCCTTTATGTCAGCGCATTTTTTTCGCAGCGATGCCGCGTATATCTCGGCATTCTCACCGTTCTCAAAGCGCAGTCTGCCGCGGAGCTCCGCAAGCTGGCGCCCAAGCTCCTCAAGCCTTGTATCGGAAGCCGCTTTTTTCGCGGTAAGCTCAGTGATATCGGCGCTTAGTCGGCTGATGAGCTGCTCCGACTGAGGTATGAGCTTTTCAAGCTCCGCTTTATGGAGAGCCTTTTGGTTTTCCTCGGCTATTTTCGCGGAAATATCCGTAATTTTCGCATTCAGCAGGGTTCGCTCCGAAGCTATCTTCTCACGTACATCGGCAAAGGCTACTCCAGCCAATACCTCTGCGGCTTTCTTCTCAGCGTCCGCAAGAAGCCGCTTCACACCGCCGTCAAGGGTATCCCTGCGGCTGCGTAGCTCCGTTATATTGCGGTCAGTGTCCGCAACAGCCGCCATAACGCCTGTCTGCTGCTTTTCTGCGGACTCCGTTTCGTGCCCAAGCCTTTCGCGCTCGGCTATGAGCTTGTCCGCCTCTGTCAGCTTCTTTTCCAGCTCGTTGAGCTGCTCGATACTGCTTTGCAGCTCTATTGCGCAGCGCTCTGCGGCTTCTGCCATATCGCAGTCAAGAAGCTCCCTCACCTGTAATGTCAATGTCTTTTCCAGTTCATTCGCCTTCGCCCTTGCGGCAGAAGCTTCAGCGCTGCGCTTTTCTGCGAAGCTCCGCGCCTGTTCAAGCTGCTTTTTCAGCTTTTCCAGCTCCGCCTCTGTGGGAGCATTGGTGCATTTTTTCGCAGGGACAGGGTGCTCACGGGAGCCGCAAACAGGGCAGGGCTCGCCGTCACGGAGCTGCTCTGCAAGAACACCTGCACGGTCATCAAGAAAGGCTCTGTAGCCCTGCTCGTATCCGGCTGCAAGTCGGCTCGCCTTTTCTGCGGCTTCGCTGTACAGCTCCGCCGCCTCCTCGTATTCGCTGCCGCGCTTCTCGCTCTCGGTTATATCCGCAGACAGCTTTCTCAGCTGAGCACTTCTGCTTTTCAGGCTCTCCTCGCTGCGCAGGAGCTTCTCTTTCTCCGCACCGCAGCTCTCAAGCTCGCTGCGGCGCTTTTTCAGCTCCGATATCTCTTTCGTCAGCAGCTCGCACTGCTTTACCAGTCGGTCATGCTCGAAGCTCTGCTCCTTCAGCTCGGCGGCTGCCCTTTTCAGCTCGTTGCTGCTGTTTTCATATTCCGTTATCTGCTCCGCCAGCTTGTACAGCTCGTCGCTGCGTCGGCTCAGCTTCTCGCGCTCCGCGTCCAGCTTCGCCTTGTTCTCGCCTGTGCCGCCGAGAGCTGAAAGTTCCGCTTTCAGCGTTTCCAGCCGCTTCTCCGAAGCGGCTTTCTCGGCGGCGGCGCTGTCAAGCTCGGATACTGCATTGCTGAGGGACTTCTTCTCCTCGGCAAGCAACCGCTCCTGCTCCGCCGCGCGTTCATATTCTTCCCTTTCAGCCTCTACAGCCGCCAGCTCCGCCATAAGCTCAGTCACCTTTGACTGACGGGCTTTTTCCGTTTCGTATTTGTCCGCAAGGAGCTTCTGTCGCTGCTGTGCTTCGTGAAGCTCCTTTGAGGTGCGGTCGCGGTCAGCTTCTATACGCGATTTTTCCTCTGCCTTTGCAAGCCTTGCGCTGACGGCTTCAAGGCTCTTGTCAAGCTCCTCGCTCTCAAGCTCATAGACCTCGGTCTGAGCTTTATCGCGGCTGATAAGCTTGTCCATAACGTCGGTGATGTACTCCAGCGGCGGCATTTCCTCGCGGAGCTTTTCCACATCGGGAGCAAGCTCGTCGTCCTCGGCGCAGACTATGCCCTCGATGTACTGCTTCAAGCCCTCGCGCAGCCTGTCGCAGCCGCTTTTCAGTGTACTGCTCTCGACTCTCAGTGTCTCCTGCAAGGTCTGATAGTTCTTGGTCTTGAAGATATGACGCAGTATCTCGCGGCGCTGTGTGGTGTCCTCGGTTATGAGCTTCATGAAATCGCCCTGTGCTATCATGGCTATCTGTTTGAACTGCTTTTCGCTGAGCCCTATGACCTCGGAAACTGCTGCGTCAACGTCCCTTTTGCCCGAAACTGCCCTGCCGTCGGGATATGTAAAAACGGCGTTTGCAGGCTGCTGCGCAACACCGCCGCCGCGCTTCGCCTGTCGGGTATAGGACGGGTTGCGGTTTATGGTATAGCGCTTGCCTGCGTAATCGAAAACCAGCTCCACATAGGTAGGAGTATCCAGCGAAGCGTACTTCGAGCGCAGCATACTGTCATCGTCGCGGTTCACGCCGCTGGCACTGCCGTACAGCGCATAGGTTATGGCGTCGAATATGGTGGTCTTGCCTGCTCCCGTATCGCCTGTGATAAGGTAAAGTCCGCTGTTTCCGAGAGCTTCAAGGTCAAGTACAGTCTTTTCGGCATATGGTCCGAAGCCTGACATTTCAAGTTTTATCGGTCTCATGCTTCTTCCTCCCATATCTTCTCTATCAGCGACTGCACAAGCTCACGCTGCTGCTCCGACATCTCGCCGCCGTTAGCAAGCTTGTAGAACTCCTCGAAAAGCTCGATAGGCAGCCTGTTGTCGGCGTCTGCTGTCTCGATACTGCCGTGGGAGCTCCTCGTGCGGCGGTTATCATATTCAAGGCTCATTATATTTGGATATACGCCGCGAAGCCGTCCCATAGCCTCGGGGATATCCTCCTCGTCGGTTAGCACTGCGTGGATATAGTCCTTGCTGTCCCCCTGAGAGCTGCACTCTTTTGAGCAGATGTAGTCGAAACCGCCCCTTACAACGCGCATATCATGCATAGGCTCAAGAGGGACTGTTCTTACGGTGATATCGCCCTTTTTGCCGAAGTCCACAACCGTTACGGACTTCTCCTGAGCTGCCTCGGAAAATGAATATTTCAGCGGAGTTCCGCAGTAGCGTATCTTCTCGCTGCCTACATTCTGAGGACTGTGGATATGTCCCAGCGCAACATAGTCGAAGCCGTCAAAAGCAGAGCTGTCCACGTTGTCTGTGCCGCCTACAGATATCTCCTCGGAGTCGCTTTTCTGAGCTCCCGTAACGAACTGGTGGGTTATTAGGATATTGCGCCGCGAAAAGTCCGCGTTCATAGCGTCAACTGCGGTATTCACGGCGTCGGTGTAGGTCTCTATTTCAGTATCAGGGAAGAACCTTCTTACGCTGACGGGCTTGATGAAGGGAAGCATATACACGCCGAAGTCTCCGTACTCGTCGCTTAATATAGTAGGTACGATATTTCCGTCGTAGACAGGCGACATATGTATTCCGCTTTTCTCCATGATATGTGAGCCGAAGGCTATGCGCTCCGCAGAATCATGGTTGCCGCTGATAACAAAGATATGCTTTGTCTGCTCCGCCGCCTTTGTGAGGAAGTCGTCAAAAAGCCGCACAGCCTCCGCAGAGGGCACGGGCTTGTCGTAGATATCTCCTGCAATAACGATGATATCGGGGCGCTCCTCTGATATTATGCTGTATATCTCACGGAGAATGAACTCCTGATCCTCAATAAGCGAAAATTCATTCATTCTCTTGCCAAGATGAAGATCTGATAAATGGATAAGCCTCATACGTACCTCCCTTTTTCACATTTGCAGGGCTGACGTCCCCTGCATATCTTACAATTATTATATACTGATCGCAGTATATTGTCAATTGAATAAAACTAAAATCCACGTCCCCAGAGCATACACATTCATTCTCAAAAACTGTAACCAAACTGTAATAATTAGCCGAAGAGGATAAAAACAAGCTGTACGTTGAGCCCATAGTTCCCTAAACTATTTAAAAGGTTCATATGAACTTATTTTTGCCATGTTATCTTCTGTGCATTATGCATAAATGCAAGTTTATATCTATACAGGCTGTAATGATTTGTGGCATATTGACAAAGCCATAAAAATAATATATAATACTATCATGCGGTCGAGATAAGTCGAACGCTGTAAAACAAGTGCTCCGCATAAGCACATTTTCAGTATGATATGGAGGTTTATATGTTCAACAAGCTCAATCTAATGGCTATGTCATTTGATGACATGAACTGGGGCGTGATCATCCCCGCAGGTATTGGCATAATCGTTTTGCTGATAATTATTTTCACAGGTTACATAAAGGCTCCCCCGGACACTGCGTACATCATCTCAGGTCTGAGGAAGAAGATCATAATCGGTAAGGCAAGTATCCGCATTCCTTTCTTCGAGCGTGTGGATAAGCTGAAATTACAGCTTATCGCCGTTGACGTAAAGACTTCAAGCGCTGTTCCTACTGCGGACTACATCAACATCAACGTTGACGCTAACGTAAACGTTAAGGTCAGCAGCGATCCTCAGCTCATCAAGCTGGGCGCTGAGAACTTCCTTAACAAGGACACAGCTTATGTTGCAAAGGTTGCAAGAGAGGTTCTTGAAGGTAATATGCGTGAGATCGTTGGTCAGATGTCTCTCGAGGCTATGGTCAACGACCGTAAGGCTTTCGCTGAGAAGGTTCAGGAAAACGCAGCTCCCGACCTGAACAGAATGGGACTTGAAATAGTTTCATTCAACGTTCAGAACTTTACCGACGACCAGAACCTTATCGAGAATCTCGGTATCGACAACACCACAAAGATCCAGAAGAAGGCTGCTATCGCAAGGGCTGAGTCCGAAAAGGAGATCGAGATCGCCAAGGCTCAGGCTAAGAAAGAAGCCAACGACGCTAAGATACTCGCTGAGACCGAGATTGCTCAGAAGAACAACGAACTGGCTATCCGTCAGGCTGAACTCAAAAAAGAAGCTGATACACAGCTCGCTATCGCTGACGCTGCTTACGAGATCCAGAAGGAAGAGCAGCGTAAGTCAATCGAGGTTTCAAAGGCTAACGCTAATATCGCTGCTTCCGAAAAGGACGTTGAGCTCAAGGCTCGCGAGGCAGAGGTAACAGAAAAGGCTCTCGAAGCTCAGATCAAGAAGAAGGCTGAGGCTGACCGCTACAAGGCTCAGCAGGAAGCCGACGCTAAGCTCTATCAGCTCAAGAAAGAGGCTGAAGCCGATCGTTTCCAGCGTGAGCAGGAGGCTGAGGCTCAGAAGGCTGAGGCTGAAGCTCAGAAGTACGCTAAAATGCAGGAGGCTGAAGGTATCGCTGCTGTAGGTAAGGCTGAGGCGGACGCAATCCGCGCGAAAGGTCTTGCTGAGGCTGAGGGTATCAACGCTAAGGCTGAGGCTATGAAGAAGTACGGCGAGGCTGCTGTGCTTGAAATGTACTTCAAGGCTCTCCCAGAAGTTGTTAAGAACGCCGCTACTCCTCTGTCGCAGGTCGACAAGATCACAATGTACGGCGAAGGCAATTCCAGCAAGCTGGTTGGCGACATCATCGACTCCACCACAAGGATCACCGATGGTCTTACAGCGTCTACAGGCGTTGACATCAGAGCTCTGCTGGCTGGATTCCTCGGCGGCAAGATGGCTGCTCCAAAGGGTGCTGCTCCCGCAGCTCCAGCACAGGACAGCTCAGATAACGGCGAGTACGTATACAGCTACGACGAAAACAGAGACGCTCAGGATTACACCGACGACGAGGATACTCAGTACTATACTGATACAAACTCTGAGTTTGACGGTAAAGATACACCGGAGCAGTAAAATAACATTATTTCCCCCGATGATATGCGGTCATCGGGGGTTTTTGTCGTACTGACGTATTATGCCCTAAATCCAGCCGTTTTTATACTAACAATCGCTCTTTCCATATTGCGCAAAATTTGGTTGGTCACTTTGTATAGTTTTCACAAAGTTATACAAAAAGCATTTACAAAATACGGCATATAGATTATAATGGTATTAGCACAATTGATAAACGCATGAAAAAGACAGCAATATTTGGTCAACACCATTGCTAAAACGAGCCTCAGAGGGGGGGCGACACAAATGATAAAACATCTTTCGGGTGACTTTGAGACCGTTGAGTATGACACTCAAAAATATGCCATGCTCTATGATAACGTCCAGAATGAAGAGTACCCCGTACACTGGCATAACGCAGTCGAACTCATTATGCCTATCAAAAATGAATATACCGTAACTGTAAACGCTATGGACTATCTCGTACCCGAGAATGATGTTCTCATCATTCCGCCCGGCGAGCTCCACAGTATGCCTGCTATCCCCGGAAGACGCATAATCTTCCAGTGCGATAACAGTATACTCGGCGAGATATCCGCTCTCGAGCCTGTTATGCGTTCGCTGAATGTACCTGTCCTTATCAACGGTGATATGGATAAGGAGCTTCACGTACTGGCTAAAAAGACAATGCTGGATATCCTGTCGCTGTATAACTCAAAGTCCGAGCTGGCTGACGTTAAGATATACGTCAAGGTCATCGAGCTGTTTATGGCACTCCGCGAATATCAGCTGGAGCAGCAGAAGATAGTTATGGACTGCGACGACGAGAAGATAGACGAGTACAGCGAAAAGTTCGGTACAGTTCTCAAGTATATCGACAATAACTTCATGTACGATATCACTCTGGAGCAGCTTGCCGACGTTGCAGGCTACAGCAAATACCATTTCTCGCGTATATTCAAGCAGTATAACTCAATGTCATACTTGCAGTACATAAATGCAAGACGTACCAAGGCAGCAGAGCTTCTCCTGCTCGACCCGAGCATACCTATTACGGAAGTGGCTATGCGTTCGGGCTTCAAGAGCCTGACCACCTTCAACCGTATCTTCAAGGAGATAAAGCACTGTACGCCTACGGACTTCAAAAAGCTTTATGCATTAAGGTAAAACGAACCGCACATCAATTGATGTGCGGTTTTTATTTATCCTTCTGTTGTTCTTATCTGTCCGTAGTACGACATATCAATCGACTTTATTGATGTTGATCTCTCTGTATTCGGGTAGCTCAACACCGATCTCATCTTTAAGCACGGATTCAAGCTTATCTACGTCTATCTTATATTTTTCAGTGTTTGTCAGCTGCATTTCACCGTTTTCATCAGTCTCACATTCATTGCACTCCACAAAACCATCCGTGAAGATAAAGTAGTTCGCTTGACGTCTTTTATTATCGTCAAGCCTGTATGAAGTTAAAATACTATACGTTACTCCGCGGACTATATCATCAGACGAAGTTGGTTCAAGCATTTTTATAAAGTCATTACGAACAAAATCTTCAAACTTTGCCATGCCTTCTTCATCTGTAGGAGTAAGCCTCTCGTGTTGACCGAAAAGCAACTCAGCGTACTCAAAAGCTTCTGTGTTTGGTTTTGCCTGCTTTTGGGCAATTACGTTCAGATTTGTATCCTCACCAAGATTATAATATCTGATATTTTTATCGGAAGCTGCCATACCTGAATGGTTTATTTCTATACGGATAATATCATAGTTTTTATCAAGATATTCGTCATCAATAACATATCCAACACGGAAAGTCTTGGTTTCTCCTGCCTTAAAGTCGGTTTTAAAGAAATCGCCTGCATATATTGAACGCTCTCCATTAAAGGTATATGCCGTTGCCTCCATTGATGTTTTAAAATCCAATTCTTCTGCATTATAATTATACAGATCTATCCGGGTCGAATTCATATATAACGACCTGTCATCAGAGGATTTATTTGTCAGTTCCATATCTGCAATAATGTACGAACTGTCACAGGTCAGATCGCCGTTTTCATTACAGGAATAATGTCCCTCCGGAAACGGTGTCATTCCTTCTCCGCTCTTGGTTACATCAACATTCTTTATCAGGTACTCCCAGCCCTCGGTCTCGCACTTCTCACCAAGCTCTGTTGTGATACTGTCATCTTCTCCTGTAAGTGTATCAGAAACTGCGGTATCACTTTTCCCTGTAAGTATATCTGTTATTCCCCTGTCAAATGCGTTAAAATCTATCCTGTAACTACGGCTTTCAATAAAACGATCCTCATCTGTTTCCAAATACTCAATATCTTCGTTGTAAAGGACATAGCCGGTTTTCGACACATAAATATTACAATTAACCGGCGGAGTATCTCCCTTTGTCCATGTTATAGTATATTTTTCGTAAACCAGATCCTGTAAGCCAGTTTCGTCGTCGTTTTCCGCCTCTGACATATCCAGCTCCTCGCCCCAGTTGAACTTATTGAGGAAGTCAGACAGCTTTGCATATGTCTCTGCTGAGTATTCGCCGTATTTTCCGTCGCCTGCGTCGAAACTGTAATCAAATTCGCTGAAATCTCCGAAGGGACAGCTTCTGCACTCTGTTCCTGAGACTTCGCTGCCTGACATCTGAGTGCTATTCTGTCTGTGAAGCAGGAAGCCTGTAGTTCCGATTCCGCCCACAAGCACTGCACAGGCGGCAATAGCGCTGATAGTGCGGATTATGTTTCTTCTCGGATCAACGCGCTCAGCGGAGCTTACTACGTCGATATATCCGTCATTATCCGTATTTACATGATTCTTTTCCGCAAGCTCGGCGGCGCTTATGATGCGCTGCTTCATATCCTCGGGCATTCTTATCTTGTCTGCCGCATTTTTAAGCTTTTTATCCATATTACATATACTCCTTTCTGTATTTTTCCTTCAGCAGCTTGCGCCCTCTTGACAGGCGCATTTTAGCTGCGGAAAGACTTATTCCCATGATATCCGATATCTCGTTGAGTTTGTACTGGTCTATATAAAAGAGCATGAGCGGCGTTTTGTACTTTTCGGGGAGCTCCATGAGAGCTTCAAGTATTCCGCTTTCTTCTTTTTCTATAGCATAACCGTAGAGGAGTTCCTCACTTTCGGTCTTGTGTCTTGTTCGATATCTCAGCATATCATGGCATTTATTTGTGGCTACAGTGATGAGCCATGCTTTTTCATGCTCGACGTCGCTGAAATCGGGTGACTTCTGTACATATTTTATAAATGTCTCCTGCACAGCGTCCTCTGCGTCGGCAGTGTTTCTCAGAGAAAGCAGGCATATCCTGTACAGCATATCGCCGTATCTCTCGACCGCCTCGCGAGCGCAGCCGCATTTTTGCATCTTCATCAGCTCCTTTCACTATACACACGCATAGGAGTATCATATGGTCACAAAATATTATATCACTTTTAAATAAAAATGAAAAGACAGTCGATTTGCACCGACTGCCTTTCAGGGGATATTAAAATTTGGAGAAATCTTAATTAAGTGTGCCGACCGCCGATTCTGCGATCGGCACGTTATTATTCAGCTTAGCGATTAAGCACGTGTGTGAACCTGACCGCCTGCAAGTGTCTTGCCGTGTGCCTTAGCCATATCAGAGATGTTTACGTTCTGGTAACCATTCTGTGCGAGCCAAGGAAGAACCTGCTCCATAGCTGCTGCTGTTGTAGCGTAGTTCTCGTGGCAGAGTACGATAGCGCCTTCAAGTGAGCCGTTCTGCGCAGCCTGCTTGATAGTATTTACGATATCGTTTGTGGAAGCGTTGTTCCAGTCCTTAGTATCGATTGCACAGCTGATAAGCGGTACATCGTAGAGTGCAGACTGAACTGTTCCGTTGCTCTCGAGGTAAGGAAGTCTCATGAGGTGTGAAGGCTCTGTGCCGATGATGCTCTTGAGCTTGCTGTTGCACTGCTCCCACTCACTTCTGATCTGCTGTGAACCCATCTGACCGAGGTGTGGGTGAGTCTGAGTGTGGTTAGCAACTTCCATGCCTTTTTCGAACTCATACTTGATCTGCTCGTTTGTCTTTATCCAGCTTCCTACATTGAAGAAAGTAGCTGTCATGTTGTTCTTAGCAAGAGCGTTGATGATTCTGTATCCGGGATCGCTTGTTGACTGAGCGCTTGCACCGTCGTCGAATGAGATAGCGCAGAGCTTCTTGCTTGTGTCAACCTTTGTACCGGTCTGACCTGTCTGTCCTGTCTGACCAGTCTGTCCTGTCTGACCAGTGCTGCCGCCGTTTGTTACATTAAGTGTGAGCTTAGATACGTTAGCCTTACCGCTGCTCTCCCAACCTTCTACGTTAAGTGCAACTTCTGTGAGGTTACCGATGTTCCAGCCAGCGTCTGCCCAAGCCTTGAAGTGATCTGATACTGTGATAGAACCAGATGTTCTCTTAGACTTACGAACGCTGAAGTACTGCTTGAAGTTACGTGACTGATTGTCAAGGATTGTAGGACCATAGTGATCGAGCTGGAAGATCTCATACTGAGCACCGTCGATCGTTACAGTCTTGCTTGAACCTTGAGGCTGTGGGCACCAGTTTACCCAGTCCTCAATGATGTAGTATTCTACGAGAGGATCTGTCATCCAGCCGTATACACAGAGTCTTGAGTTACCCTGTGAGCTTGCTGAGTAATCTGCAGCGTAATCAAGAACGATCTTACCGCAGTCTGTAGCCTTCTTTGTACGGTCGAAATCCATACCGCGGCGAGCGAGGAAGTTACCCTTTGAAACTGAAGCACTCCACTCTGTATCGAATGTACCGCCGTCGCCAAGTGTCATTGAACCGCTTCCGCCTGTATTGTCGAGCCAGATCTCATAGCTGTAGCCATCGCTGTCACCCTTGTGCTGGTTCTGACCGTTGCCTACGCTGAACTTCTGGCCGCTTGCCTGTTTAGGAGCATTAGTTGTTGTAGCCTTTGTAGTTGTAGGCTTAGCTGTTGTAGTAACAAGCTTAGTAGTTGTTGTAGCAGGTGCTGTTACTGTCTTGATATTGTCTGAGTAGCTCTCAGGAAGCTTAGAAACTAAACCTAAGAGATACTTCTGGATAGCAAGTGCGTCGTTTGCTGTAACGCCGTTACCTGCTTCATTTACGTCTGCATTGAGGAGAGCTGTATCCTTGAGCGCATACTTATTCGGGTTAGCAAGTGACTGCATGATAAGTACAACGTCGCCCATATCTACAGTGCCGTCTGCGTTTGCGTCGCCCCACTTGGAAACCTTGGAATTAAGAACTTCCTTGAGGTCAGCGGGCTTAGCCGGCTCAGCTGTTGTAGTTGTTACGTTAACAGGAGCCTGTGTTGTAGTTGCAACAGTTGTTGTAACTACCTCCTCCTCATATGAAGGAGGTGCAATTGTCTTTGTAAGACCAATGATGTCGTTATAGAAATCCTTAGGCTGATAGTTGCTGAATGGAAGCGGTGAACCGCCGTTCTCGCTCTTTCTCCAGCTTCTCTCATCAGTTGTACCCCAGAGAGTTACGCAGGAGATATTCTTAGCGTGCTTCATAGCAACTTCAAATATCTGCTTGTAAAGCTGGCCCTGATTGCTCTGATTTCTTGTGATATCGAGCTCAGTGATCTGAACGTCAAGACCGAGTGACTCGAACTGCTTGATAGCTGTCTCAAACTCGCTTGCTGAAGGATAGCTTGCTGCAAGGTGAGCCTGCATACCGATACCGTCGATATAGTCGCCTTCCTTCATTACGTTCTTAGCCATATTAACGAGGTCGTTTGTCTTCTTGGACATATACTCGTTATAATCGTTGAGGTAAAGCTTTGTCTCAGAAGGAGCATACTGTCTTGCATACTTGAATGCGTTAACTACGAAGTCATAGTTGCCTGCACCGTAAACGTCCTTCCACTTTGAGTAGTTTCTCATTCCGCCGCCGTCGTTCTCGAAGAGCTCGTTACAAACGTCGTATGAGTGAACCTGAAGCTTAGGATAATTGGACTTGAGCTGTGAGAATGTGTTCTTGATCATGCTCTCAAGTCTCTTGTTCATTCTGTCCTTGGAAACGTAGCTGCCGTTCTCCTTGAAAAGGAACTCAGGAGTCTGGCTGTACCATACGAACGTATGACCACGAACACCGATTCCGTTCTGCTCAGCGAACTTGAGGATCTGGTCAGCAGACTGGAGGCTGATATTTACGTTATCGCCGTTTACGCCCTTAACGATTGAATCAGGCTTCATTTCGTTCTCACAGGTGATAGAGTTGTAGTTCTTCTTGATGAACTGCTGAGCCTGTGAGTTGCCGATCTCGTAACCGCTTACGGAAGTACCGAGACGGAAGTATGGTCCCATGTAATCCTTGAAGCCGTTACCGCCCTTTTCATACTTATAATCAAGATTCTGGTGCTTGCGGACACCTGTGTAGTTGCTTGAAGAACCTGTTGAGCCGGTTGAACCTGTGCTGCCAGTGCTGCCTGTTGAGCCTGTGCTGCCTGTTGAGCCGTCAACCTTACCCTGACCGGTCACTACTGAAGACTTCTTGCCGCTCTCGGAAACCTGAACTGCATCTACATAGATGTCGAAGAGGTCGCCTGAGCCCTCAGGAGTCTCGATATAAAGGAGAAGATCTCCGCTGTTGTCAGGAATTGTGAATGATGTATTCTCGAGCTTTGTCCACTTGCCGTTCTCAGCTGTGCACTCAGCGATCTGTGTGTAAGATGCGCTGTTGCCGTCGCCCTGCTGGAGTGACATCTGGATCGTTGAGCTTCCGCCTGATTTCTGCATAACAGCAGCGCTGAAGCTGTACTTGTTACCCGGTACGAAAGCGTTTGAATCAAGTGGGATAGCACAGCCGTTCCACTCGTTTGTTCTGCCTGATACTAAGAGTGACTTGCTGCCGTCATAGTAGTTGGATGAATCTGTAGTAACAGTTGCATCTCCTCTGCCGGTCCAGTCGCCTGCGCCGCTCTCGAATGTGCTTGTGAAGTAGTTGCCGTTGCTGTCAGCCTTTACAGTCTGAGTTGGAGTAGTTCCTGTTGAGCCAGTCTGTCCTGTCTGGCCATTTGGAAGTCCGTTCTCATAAACAGCAAGCTTCTTTACGTTAGCTGAACCGTTTGAACGGTAGCCTTCAATATTAAGAGAAACCTCGTACAGTGTACCACTCATATCGAGACCTGCCTTTGACCAAGCGTCAAAGTGCTTGCCTACGTGGATAGTACCCTGCATATAGTTTGTAGTATTATTTCTTGAACCGCTTGTCTGACGGATGCTCCAGTACTGAGGGAATGTAGCAGTACCGTCAAGAGATGGCTGGTTGTAACGCATTGTCTTGGCAATGTCGTATGTGTTTCCGTCGAGAGTTACAGTACCCTTTCTCTCAGCCTGATCTCCGGGTGGACGCCAGTCGCCCCAGCCTTCTACGATGTAGTACTCCATAAGAGGATTTCTTGTCCAGCCGTATACGCACATATACGAATTTCCTCTTGGTGTGTACTCAACATCATAAGTAAGAGTGATATCAGAACCTATCTGATTGTATCTCTGCTTTTTGCTGTCGTAGTTTTTGCCCATACGAGCCAGGAAGTTCTCGATTCCGCTCCATGAGCAGGTGAATGAGCCAGCGCCGGGCTGCATGGAAACCTGACCGGTATAGTTCTGGTTCCACATCTCATAGTCGAATCCGCCGATGTTGCCTCTCTGCTGCTGATCAGCACCGTGAACAACTGCTGCGGGGATCGAAGGTACACTTGAAGCGACCATCATAGCTGTTAAGCCTGCACTGACGATCTTCTTGAATGCGCCTTTTCTCATGTTGATCATTCCTCACTTTCTAAAATTGATAAACCTAAAAAATGATTTTTCCCTTTTCTCGCTAAGTCAAAGCGCTGAGACACTATTTTGTCTCACGTCCCTCCTTTTCCTCAGCTTCTGTTATCATTTTATTACATTTCTGTGAACTATTCAAGTCAATTCTTGCTAAGAATTTTTTGCCTTGCTCATTTTTTGCTTTTTTGTACATTTTCAGTCACGTAATGACGTGTTTTTTAGACATTATTGTTTTTTAGCTATTTATTGGCATTATCTAATATTCGAAATGTGCTTTCCGGTATCACTTTTATGTCACATTATTATTATAATATAACCTTTATAATTGGTTGGAATTATCGCACCCTGTTTAAACTCGATGTAAATCAGCTTTATGCACAAACAATGTGGTAATTTCATGTCACTTCCTACAAAAATTTTTCCGTACACTGAATTTTTACATATTCAACTTTATTTTTACGACAAATGTGCTATAATATTAATTAATGGCTCCGTTTATTTCATTTCTAAACAAAAGAGGGGATTTCATGGATAAAAACAGAACTAAAAAAATAGTTGTTGTAGTCTCGGGACTTGATGAAGAATACCAGCATAACGTTTTCAAGGGTATCAGCACCTATGCCTACAGCAATAATGTGAATGTCTCCTATGTTGCAGGCTTCGGAGGAATGGTCGGCAGTGCCACCTTTGACATCGGCGAGAGCAGTATCTACAATCTCATTGATTATACCCGATTCGACGGCGCTATCCTGATGACCAACACCTTCGGCGATACCGAACTTAGAAACAGCATTTTCAGAAAAGTCCTCGACGCAGGTATCCCTGCCGTTGTTTTCGAGAACCATGAAAATTCGGATTTCTATGATATAAGCATCGACAACTTCGGTGTTATGAAGAAGCTCGTGAACCATATCATTAAGGACCACGGCGCAAAAACAATAAACTATGTTTCGGGACCTCTCGGCAACCCTGACGGAAAATCCCGATATGACGCCTTTGTCAGCGCTATGGAGGAAAACGGTCTCACCGTTGACCAGAAGCGCGTATTCTACGGCGATTTCAAGAGCTACGACGGCAAAATGGCTGTAGACGCCTTTGTGGAATCGGGACTCTCCCTCCCCGACGCATTCATTTGTGCAAACGACAGTATGGCTCTCACAGTGGCTTCGTCGCTGGAAAAGCTCGGACACAAGATACCGGGCGATATAATGGTAACGGGCTTTGACAATACATTCAGTGCCCGTAACTCCAGCCCTGCTATCACATCGGTAAGATGTCCTCTTTATGATGTGGGATATAAGTCTGTGGAGATACTTTCCAACGTCATCGACGGTATCCCTCAGCCAAAGAGCACTATCCTTGACGCCGAGCCTGCTCTCAGCGAAAGCTGCGGCTGCAAATGCTCTGGCACAGACGAGCTGGTGGAGTACAAGAAGGTAACTTACCGCAAATCCGAGGATACCAATAACAATATCCACATGATAAACCGCCTGACGGCAGGTCTTGCAGAGGCTTTCACAGCCGACCAGTACTTCGACGTCATCAACAACCTTATCGGCGAGCTGGAATGTGAAAAATTCACCCTCTGTCTCAGCGAGGACTGGCAGGACGATTACAGCTCCGAAAGCATTCCCGAGACCAATGAATATTACTCGGAATGCATGAGTGCACCGCTTATCTGGGACAAGGGCGAGCGCAGAAAGGTAGAACGCTTCCACAGCAACGAAATGTTCCCCGAGGGCTTCGAGGAGCGCGGCTGCGTAAACTACTTCCTGCCCCTGCATTACAGTGACCGCTGTCTCGGCTATTACATATTCACGAACAGCGAATTCCCGACATACAGTCTCCTCTGCCATACGCTGACCATGATACTCAGCAACTCGCTGGAAAATATCCGCAAGCTCTTCCACCTCAACAAGGTCAACGCCGAGCTGAAGCGCCTTTACGTCATTGATCCACTTTGCAACATCTACAACAGAAACGGCTTCTATAACCATGCAGACGATATCTTCAACAAGTGTGTTGCCGAGGGCAGGCAGATAATGATAAGCTTCATCGACATGGACGGTCTCAAGTTCATCAACGACAACTACGGTCACAACGAGGGCGACTTCGCTATACAGCGCCTTGCAAATACTATCAGCAGCTGCTGCGGTCAGGGCTGTATCTGCGCACGATTCGGCGGCGACGAGTTCGTTTACTTTGATCCAAATGCAGGCAGCAGCGCCGCAGATTCGCTCAGCAGGAAGATAACCAAGTCCCTTGAAAGTCTCAATAAGCTTATCCAGAAGCCCTATGCTATTTCCGCAAGTATCGGCAGCGTTATCACCGTTGCGCAGAAAGATGACACGCTTTTCAGCGTAATAAAAATGGCTGACGATAAGATGTATGAGGTCAAAAAAGAGAAAAAAGCCGCAAGAAAATCCGAAAAGGTATAAAAAAAGCCATGAAGCAAAAGCTTCATGGCTTTTTTGTTAAAGGCTAAGGTCTGTAAATCACACCTTGCGGAAGCCCACACACTGAACAGCTGCTATGGGATTTCCGAGCTCGTCCTTTATCTCAACATTGTAGCAGCAGATAGTCCTGCCGTCCTTGATAAGCTTAGCCTCGGCGACTATGCGCTCGGTCTTCGGGACTCCGATGAAAGAAGCGTCCACGTTCAGTCCCACAACGCCGGGCTGCTGCCAGTTTGAAGCGACCGCAAAGGCAAAGTCCGCAAGAGTGAAGTAAACTCCGCCCATAACGCCGCCCATAGCGTTTTTGTGGTGGTCGTTGATAACAAGGCTGCACTTTGCGTAATGGTCGTCTATCTCGTCGATGACAGCGCCCATTTCCGTGGCAAAGTGGTCTCCGCCGAATACTTTCTGTACCTTTTCCAGTTTTTCCTGTGAAACCATAGTTTTTTCCTTTCGCAGATAATAATTACACGTAAAAAGCTGAGAGTTATAAAGCCGCCTGCGGCGATATGATTTAATGTGAACGAAGTGAACACAGCAACTTACAGCTCTCAACTAAATCTTGTTTATCAGTTCCAGAATGCGAATATGCGCTGTACGTCGTATGCCATTTCAGGATAGCTCAGGTCGTACACATCAAATCGGAACGCCTGATTGAACGCCTGTACTCCTCCCACTATCAGAGCCCACATCGCTGCAAACCACATAAAGCCGAACACAAGCTTCTTCTTGGTCTTATCTGTAAGCCTGTCATAGAGGAAGAATATTATCGCAAGCGCTCCCAAGAGGGACTGCCATGAGAAATCCACCATATAGCGCACTGCATAGCCGCTCTCCCATACAGAAGCGATTATTCCGAAGGGTATCAGCAGGCAGGGCACTCCCACATAAAACGCCGTAAGGAGCTTCTTTTTCCTGCCGCGGAGCTGTCTCAGAGCCTTGAATGACAGCAGATACGCAAACATAGGAAGTGCAAGGAAGAACAGTCCCGAGGTATTCCTCGTTGAGGGCAGGTCAGCATAGAAGAAGCCGCCTGCGTTGAGGAACTGAAAATCCGTGCTGATATTCGGGTATTCCATGGAGAATACGGGCGGATTGAACATATAGTTATATATAGGCACAAGTGAAAGCCTGCTGTGGAACTGCGTCCTTGTGAAGTCGTTGATAGTCAGTGAGTACTGTATGCCGAACTCGAATACCGAGCCGAAACGGTCATAGTTGTACCACATCTGCACTGCTCCGATACATATCATAGGCAGCAGCGCACAGAGGATATAGCGGAACTTACGCGAGCTGTCCTCGGGCTTTTTGCCTTTTTTGACCGCGCCTGCCGCTCTCGGTACAGCAAGGAGCATGAACGCTCCTGCGGTGATACAGTAAAGCACAAGAGTAGGTCTGCAAAGCACCGCTACGGCAAAAAGCAGTGACGAAACGGCTGTGCGGGATAGAACAGGCTTCTCCGTACCTATTATGTTGGCGGACAGCATGAAATATACCGCCCATGTCAGCGTCGCAAAGCCTGCCGACATAGCTATCTCGTAGAAATCAGGTCTGCCGATGCTGAACCATATGCCGCTCACCATCTGCAAAATTATAAGTCCTGCTATGGCTATGCCTGTAGGAGTTTTCGGGAAGAGCTTTTTCAGGAACTCCCTGTACAGCTTGGTAAGTCCGATAATGCCGATTATGGCAAACAAAAGCACTGCCATTGAATCAGGGAAGAAATAGCCCGTCAGCTTATGATATGGCAGAAAAAGCAGCACTACAGGCGCAATGCCGTAGTAGCTGTAGTACTCGCCGTCAAAATAAACGTGGTCCCATTGATATTCGAGCCCCGATTTGTCACGGGCGTCGCCTGTATATGGCGTAGGGAACTCATTCAGCTCAGCGCTTGGCTTTTTCAGCAGGCTCGTACTTCCGTTTTCAAAGGCTTCAACAAGCTCCTGAGTCATCTGATTGCCCTTAGGCTGCTTCATTATGTCGATTATGGAGTAGTTGTCAAGCTTTACGAATGTCACTACAACTGCCGCAAGACAGGCGATATCCGTTATGAAAACTGCCGCCAGACGGAAAATGCGCTTGTTTTTGGTAATGCTCTGCTGCATGGTCTTGCTGTTCATCATCAGCTGCCAGAAAACAATACCGAAGATTATGAGAGCCAGTCTCGCCCATGATACGCTCATTGGTATCTGCTGGTTCAAGCCTATGCCCTTTACGGACACAGCTCCGCTGTTAAAGGGCGATACCGATATTTTAAGCTTGCTGACGTCTCCCGAAAGGTGGAGCTGTATGTACTGGGAATGAGGTCTTTTTATAACAGGTCTGCCCTCTGCAATTGCAGGTCTGCACTGCACAGCGCAGGTCTCGTCCATAGCGTCTATAGAGACCTCTGCCGCCTTGGTACGGGTATCGAAATCAAGGTCAACAAAAACATCTGCCACCTCGAAGTTTATATCCTCAAGGGTAAATACCGACGTCCTGTCGCCGCGGACATCAAGCTCGCCTGTTTCGGCACGGAAGTTGGTATCCTTAACGTCGGTGCATTCCTCTGCGGAGAAATACACGCTTTTATAGCTGCCGAACCACATACGGAATGTAGGGGCATTGAATACGGTAGCCTCCAGCACAGCCGCAATGAGAACTGCCTTTATTGCCCATACTGCCGAATGATAGCGGCGCTTTTTGTTCATGGTACAGACCAGAGCCGAAATGCCTGCCATAGCTCCGAGAACTGTAAACGCCCCCGAATATGCTCCCATATTGATTATGTGGAGGAACTCCGCAGCCGCTATGAAAGCAAGCACAAGAGCCGCACAGAGAGATACTCTGCGAACCGCGGCAAGCCTTTTGCTTACAAGCTCTTTTCCTGTGATGTCGCTCTTTGTTTCATGCAAAAAGACTGCGGTCACAGCGACAGAGACCGCAAACATTAAAATAAAAAGAAAAGTTTCCATAATATCTCCATTTTTCAGAGCATAGCTCTTATATTCTTGTTGCGAGAAGCTGTGAGTATTTGCCGCGGAACTGTTCAAATCTGTCCTCGTCAATGGCTTCTCTTATCTTCTCGGTAAGAGTATTGTAGAAATAGAGGTTGTGCTGTACGGCAAGTCTGCCTGCAAGCTGCTCGTTTGCCTTGAAAAGATGTCTTATATAGGCACGGCTGAAATTGCGGCAGGTAGGACAGTCGCACTGCTCGTCCACAGGTCGGGGATCTGTCTCATAGCACTTGTTGCCCAGATGCATTATGCCGCTCCATGTGAACACTGTTGCGTGACGGGCATTACGGCTGGGCATTACGCAGTCGAACATATCCACTCCCCTTGCAACGGCTTCGATGATATTCGAGGGAGTTCCCACGCCCATGAGGTAACGGGGCTTGTGTACGGGCATATAAGGCTCTACCACGTCGATTATGCGGTACATCTCCTCGGTAGCCTCGCCCACGGCAAGTCCGCCGATAGCATAGCCGTCAAGGTCAAGCTTTGCTATGTCCTCCATATGCTTTATGCGCAGGTCGTCAAATGTGGAGCCCTGATTGATGCCGAAAAGCATCTGGTGCTTGTTTATGGTATCGGGCAGGCTGTTCAGGCGAGCCATTTCCTCCTGACAGCGTATGAGCCAGCGCGTCGTGCGCTCTATGGAAGCCGCTACATACTTGTACGGGGACGGGTTCTCGATACATTCATCGAACGCCATAGCTATAGTCGAGCCCAGATTCGACTGTATCTGCATACTCTCCTCCGGTCCCATGAAAATGCGGCGTCCGTCGATATGTGAGGCGAAGTAAACGCCCTCCTCCTTTATCTTGCGGAGCTGTGCCAGCGAGAACACCTGAAATCCGCCGCTGTCGGTCAGTATAGGCTTGTCCCAGTTCATGAACTTGTGGAGTCCGCCCATTTGCTTTACAACATGGTCGCCGGGGCGAAGGTGCAGGTGATAGGTATTGCAGAGCTCAACCTGTGTTTTCAGCCCTTTAAGGTCAACGGAGGATATACCGCCCTTGATAGCGGCGGCAGTACCCACGTTCATGAAGCAGGGCGTCTGAAAGGTACCGTGAACTGTCTCGAAAGTACCTCGTCTTGCTTTATTGTCGGTCTTTAAAAGTGTGAACATAGTCGCTCCTCTTAATTTTTTATATCACTATATTACATAAAACGCAAAGTTCAGAGTTGAGAGTGGAGAGCTGAGATTTAATCTATTTACAGCACTCACACTATTTAGATCCTGTCGCCGCAGGCGAAACCATAACTTTCAACTCTTAACTCTAAACTCTCAACCGATCAAAAATCCGCTTTGCTGATTTTTAATCGAGATCAAATTCCTTGCCTGAATCGGGAGTCCTGTCCTCACTGCGTCCGTAGAAGCCGAGAAGCTCTCCCTTTGTATTTCTGATAGCAAGTATATACATATCCATATTATGCTTCTCGTCGTGCAGTGCGAACACCTTGTTGTTCTTTTTGTCCTCCTTGAACCACTCCACGCTCATGACTACCTTGCTCATCTGCTCATCGTTCATTACCGTTGAAAGAAGCCTGCCTGTAAGCGGCGCTACAGGGGCATAGTAGTTTTCAGCCGCAGGATTCTCATATATCACCCTGTAATCGAGATTGCAAAGGACTATAGGTCCTTCCTCGGAATCGATTATTCCCTTGAAAAAATCATAAAGTTCCATTTCTGCCATTTCTTACTCCTCAAATCAAATATTTATAGTATGCACATACTGTCGCCGAAGCTGAAAAAGCGGTAGCGCTCGGCAACAGCCGTCTTGTATGCGTTCATAGTGTTGTCGTAGCCCATAAATGCCGAAACAAGCATGATGAGCGTACTTTCGGGAAGATGGAAGTTTGTGATAAGTCCATCTATGCACTTGAACTCATATGACGGGTATATAAATATATCCGTGTAGCCCTCGTGCTCGGAGATATCCCCGTAAAAAGTTGCTACGCTCTCTAAAGTTCGGCAGGTCGTCGTACCAACAGCGATAACTCGTCCGCCGTTTTTCTTTGTCTCATTTATCAGGTCAGCAGTCTCCTTGGGGAGATAATAATGCTCGCTGTGCATTTTGTGGTCAAGGACGTTGTCCTCCTTGACGGGACGGAATGTGCCAAGTCCTACGTGAAGCGTCACAAATGCGGTCTTTATGCCCCTTGCGCGGAGGTCGTCCAGCATTTCGGGAGTGAAATGCAGACCTGCCGTAGGAGCCGCCGCAGAGCCAAGCTCCTTGGAATAGACCGTCTGATAGCGCTCGCGGTTCTCCAGCTTTTCCTTTATGTACGGAGGGAGCGGCATCTGTCCCACGTCCTCGAGAGCCGTGAAAAAGTTGCCCTCGCACTCAAACTGAACTATACGGTTGCCGTCGTCCTTTACCTCGACTACCTCGGCTACAAGCCTGCCGCCGCCGAATGAGAAGCGTGTTCCCACCTTGGCTTTTTTGCCCGGACGGCAGATTATCTCCCAGAGCTTGTCCCCTTTCTGCTCCAGCAGCAGGAACTCGATAAAGGTCTGGTTGCCTATTTTCTCGCCGTAGAGCCTTGCAGGGATAACTCTGGAGTCGTTCATGACCAGCAAATCACCCTCTTTGAGGTGTTCGCATAGATTATAGAAGTGGTCGTGGGTTATTGTTCCCGTTTTGCGGTCAACGCACATCATTCGGGAGGCGTTTCGAGGCTCTATGGGAGTCTGAGCGATGAGCTCCTCGGGAAGCTCATAGTAAAAATCGGATTTAAGAAGTTCCATTCGGGTTGATATCTCCTTCGATTCAGCTATTAGACGTCAGATTGTAGGGGGCGATGCCTACATCGCCCCGCAAATTATTTGCGTATTTTACGGGCTGATGTGGGCATCAGCCCCTACAAAGGAACGCCGAGGGCGGCGTTCCCTACTAATTTCTAATTGCTAATTACTCAAAAAATTTCAAGAATGTATTGACAATAGCTGATTTAAGTGCTATTATAGTTACAAGGTAGAGGCGCGGCTGCGAATAGTACCTGTGCACGGGACCACCTGTCCTATGGTGTTCAGCGAAAGGCAATGCCGCCGAAGAGCTGTCTTTGGTAAATTCAGCTCTGGCTGCACACTCAACAGGTTTGCAGCTGTCATCATGCTTTTGATGGAGAGCTATCGGCATATTTCGTTTTGATATGTCAACATTTCTATTATAACGCATGATGAGCCGGTTTGCAACCGGTTTTTGTTATTTTATGGAAAAAATTTTCAAGGAGAGGTAAGTATGAAACAGTACAACGTAGGTATTATAGGCGCAACGGGCATGGTAGGACAGAGATTTGCAACTCTGCTGGAGAACCACCCGTGGTTCAATGTCAAGGTACTTGCAGCTTCACCAAGAAGCGCAGGTCAGACATATGAGCAGGCAGCAAGCAGCCGCTGGAAGATGGCTGTTCCTATGCCCGCAGCTATGAAGGACATGGTCCTCATGGACGCAACAAACGATATTGAGAAGATAGCAGGCATGGTTGATTTCTGCTTCTGTGCCGTTGATATGAAGAAGGACGAGATAAAGGCTCTCGAAGAAGCTTACGCTAAGGCTGAGTGTCCTATCGTTTCCAATAACTCCGCACACAGATTCACACCTGATGTTCCTATGGTAGTGCCTGAGATAAACCCCGAGCACATTGAGATAATCAAGGCTCAGCGCCAGCGTCTCGGCACAAAGAGAGGTTTTATCGCTGTCAAGTCTAACTGCTCTATCCAGAGCTACGTTCCCGCACTTCACCCACTGAGAAAGTTCGGTCTGAAGAACGTTCTGGCTTGTACTTATCAGGCTATCTCAGGCGCAGGCAAGAACTTCGAGACATGGCCTGAAATGGTGGATAACCTTATCCCATACATCGGCGGCGAGGAAGAGAAGTCCGAGCAGGAGCCTCTCAAGGTCTGGGGCGAGATAAAGGGCAATGAGATAGTAAAGGCTACAGCTCCCAACATCACAACACAGTGTCTCCGTGTTCCTGTTTCAGACGGACACACAGCTGCTGTATTCGTAACATTCGAGAATAAGCCTTCAAAGGAAGAGATACTCAAGCTCTGGGCTGATTTCAAGGGCGTTCCTCAGGAGCTCCAGCTCCCAAGCGCTCCAAAGCAGTTCATCCACTACTTCGAGGAGAATGACCGTCCGCAGGCTAAGCTGGACAGAAACCTCGAGGGCGGTATGGCTGTTTCTACAGGTCGTCTCCGCGAGGATACACAGTACGATTACAAGTTCGTATGCCTTTCACACAATACTCTCAGAGGTGCAGCAGGCGGCGGCGTGCTTCTTGCTGAACTCCTTGCAGCAAAGGGATACTTCGACTAAGCAGGGAGCCCCCGCGGGCTTCCGCGTTGACGCTTACGGCAACGAATATATTTGTAGGGGCGGATATTATCCGCCCGAGAAAAAAGTCAATTGTAGGAGAGGGCGCCCTCGCCCTCCCGCAATACAACAACAACCTTTCGGGAGCCCGAGGGCGGGCTCCCCTACAGTTCAATACTAAAAATTTGTAACATAATGGGCGAATGCATATAATTACGCATTATGCATTATGAATTATGAATTAGACGAAAGGATTTGAGTCTATGAAGAATACCATTTTCACCGGCGCTGCTGTGGCTATTATAACTCCCATGAACGCCGACGGTTCTATAAACTACGACGAGCTGGGACGTGTTATCGACGACCAGATCGCTAAGGGCACAGACGCTATCGTTATCTGCGGTACTACAGGCGAGTCCGCTACTATGACCGACGACGAGCACCGCGACTGCATCAAGTTCGCTGTTAAGCACACCGCTGGCAGAGTTCCTGTTATCGCAGGCGCAGGCAGCAACGATACTCACTATGCAGTTGAGCTCTCAAAGGAGGCTGAGGCAGCAGGCGCAGACGCTCTGCTCCACGTTACTCCTTACTACAACAAGGCTACTCAGAAGGGACTTATCGCTCACTTCACAGCTATCGCTGACGCGGTAAATATCCCGATAATCCTCTACAATGTTCCAAGCAGAACAGGCTGCGGCTTCGATGTTGCTACCGTTAAGGAGCTTGCTAAGCACAGGAACATCGCTGCTATCAAGGAGGCAAGCGGCAATATCAGCTATGTTGCCAAGCTTGCAGCTGCCTGCGGCGACGATATAGACATCTACAGCGGCAACGACGATATGGTAGTTCCTGTAATGTCACTGGGCGGCAAGGGCGTTATCTCCGTTGCTTCTCACGTTATCCCCAAGGAAATGCACGATATGGTACAGCTTTGCCTCGATAACAACTTCGCAGAGGCTATGAAGCTCCAGCTCAAGTACCTCGACCTCATCAACGACCTGTTCATCGAGGTAAATCCTATCCCTGTAAAGGAAGCTATGAACATGGTAGGCTGGAACGCAGGTCCATGCCGTCTGCCTCTCTGCGAGATGACCGACGAGCACAAGGCTAAGCTTCAGGCTACACTTGCAAAGCACGGACTTATCAAATAACTGAACATTATCTTGTAGGGGAGAGCGCCCTCGCCCTCCCACGATATTCTAAGATGTTTCGCGGGAGCCCGCTCTCGGGCTCCCCTACATTATATACGGAATTATATTTTAAAGTAAAGGAGAAAGAAAAATGACCAATATCGCTATTTGCGGCGCTAACGGAAAAATGGGCAAGAACATCTACTACTGCGTCAAGGAGCGCGAGGACTGCGAAGTAGTTGCAGGCGTTGATATCTACACCGAGCAGTACGCAGACTTCCCTATCGTTGAGACTCCTGCACAGCTCCCCGTTAAGCCCGACGTTATAATAGACTTCTCAAATCCTGCTCTGCTGGACGGACTTCTTGAATACTGCCTGTCAACGGGTACTCCACTCGTTATCGGCTCTACAGGCTACAGCGACGCTCAGATCGCCAAAATAAAGTCCGCTGCACATCAGATACCTGTATTCTTCACATTCAATATGTCGCTGGGTATCAATCTCCTTGTTGAGCTTGCAAAGAAGGCTGCTTCAATTCTGGGCGACCAGTTCGACATTGAGATAGTTGAGAAGCACCACAACCAGAAGATAGACGCTCCAAGCGGTACTGCAATAATGCTTGCAAACGCTATCAACGAAACGCTTGATAACTCAAAGCACTATGTCTATGACCGCCACTCACGCCGTCAGAAGCGTGAAAAGTCCGAGATAGGTATGCACTCTATCCGCGGCGGCACTATCGTGGGCGAACATGACATTATCTTCGCAGGCAACGATGAGGTCATCACTCTTTCCCACTCGGCAGCTTCAAAAATGGTATTCGCCGAGGGCGCTGTAAATGCGGCTATGTTCATCAAGGGCAAGCCCGCAGGACTTTACGATATGTCACAAATGGTATGATAAAAAGTTATCCCCCTCAATATGAGGGGGATTTTTTTATGTATTTCCGCTATAAAACGTGACCATTATAAAATCATCGTCCTTGTAGCCGAGTATAAATCTCTGGAGCTTTACAAGATCAGCAACTCCGACTTCTCCGTCAGAGTTAAAATCATAATGTGCCAGCGGCTTTTTTTCGGTCAAAACGAGTTTTCTGAAAGCAATAAGGTCAAAACTGTCAATAACACCGTCATGGTTTATATCACCGCGTACTTCGGTGACAGTTTGTGGTTCTTTTGTCGTAGTCGCGGCAGTAGTTGTTGATGTCGTAGTCGTTGTGCTTGTTGTAGTGGTGGTTGTCGTTGATGTAGTTGTTGTGGTAGTGGTCGTTGTTGTTGTAGTGGTAGTAGTTGTAGTCTTGGTAGTTGTAGTCGTTACAACAGGCTTTTTCTGGGGATAGATGTTAAGAAATACGTCCAGTGATTCCAGCGGCTTGCCGTGGAAATCGAAAAGCGCCTGATTATCGAATGAAGAGCCGCCCGACTCCGCAACGTCCTTGTCATAGCCCTTTGCATGATATGTAGCCCAGCCTGTACCGTACTTGTCCCAGAGCTTCTGCTGCTCGCCCTTGGAGATATCGGGAACTCCAAGCCATGCAGGCTCCCAGTAAAATACGCCGATACCGTGTCCGTTGCAGTTTGCCACTGTACGGAAAACATCGGTGACAGCCTTAGCCTGTCCGTCTACCGAGATATCATATCTCAGATTGACGTCCTTGGTGCTTGATGTTACGGTATTTCCGAAGTTATCGCCGTCATTGTTTGTATAAGGGTAGGCAGTCTCAACGACCATAACGTACTTGTTGTACTTGTTGCCGATGCCTGTCAGTACCTTCTGCATATTTTCAAGAGAACCGTGCCAGTAGGAATAATACGAGCAGGCAAAAACATCATAATCCAGCCTGCACTCGTTCATTACCTGCGCATACCAGTCGAAATGTCCGCTGCCCGGATTTGCGAAGTGATGAGCGATGAGTATATTCTTGTTATAGTCACGGACAGCCTTTTCGCCGCTGGAGAAAAGGTCGCATATCTCGTACATATCCTTCTCGTCGCAGAAGAAGCAGTTTGTCTCGTTGCCTATCTGTACCATACCGATATCGCTGCCGTTTTCAGTGAGGTACTTCACTACCCACGAAGTCCAGTTGTATATCTCGCCCTTGAGCTTGTTGTGGTCATGGGGCTGCCAGTACTTGGGACGTGTCTGTTTTCCGGGATCTGCCCAGAAGTCGGAATACTGGATATCCGCAAGGAGCTTCATTCCGTGGTCAGCGGCACGCTTGCCTATCTTTACGGCAGTTTCAAGGTCGTTATGACCGCCGCCGTATGTGTTGCCGCTGTCGTCGTGAGGCTCGTTCCATATCCTTACGCGGATATAGTTTACGCCGTGCTCTGCAAGAGTCTGGAAGATATCCTGCTCCTGACCGTTGTCGTTGTAGAACTTCACGCCTGCCTCTTCGAGGGAGATGATACTGGAGATATCAACGCCGCGGATAGGCTCTCCGCCGTTTATGCGGCTGTCGAAGTTGTTGAACGTTACCGAGCTTATGTCGGCAGCAATTGCTGTCTGTGAGGGCAGTGTTTCCGTGTACAGCGCTGAGGGAAAGGCTAAGAGGGCTGCCGCTGCCAACGCGATGAATCGTTTTATCTTCATGTTAAACTCCTTTCTTGACGTATCAGTCGTTTTTCTTGCGTGTTTTTATCCACGCCTTTTTGAGTGGGTTGCGTACCTGCATATCGTTGAAATAGTTATACAGCACGTCCTGATTGCAGCCTGCGTCCCTGAGAGAGCCGTAGAGCTTTTCAAGTCCCTTGAGGTCGGTGCCTATCTCCGAGGGAAACTCAATGTCATTTGCCGAAAAGACAACTGCTCCCGTAACGGGCACCTTGTCGAAGCCGCCTTTTTTCAGGTGATGTACAACATTGTCGATATGAGTCTTGTTCTGCATCTGAGGGTTGTAGAGCTTGTGCGTCTTGCTGCCTATGGTATGGGTGAGGTTCTTGCCGCTGCCTGTTACCTTGCCAGAGATACCCTTAGTCTCCACAACAAGGACTCCGAAGCGTCCGAAAACGAGGTGGTCCACCTCGCAGGCTTTGTTGTAGAGAGGCAGATAGGCGTTGTTTATTATCCTGATGTGGTCTTTTTTGCCCAGTTTTTTGATGAACTTTCCCACCTTGCGCTCGGCAGCTCTGCCCTTTCGCTTGCCCTTGCTGAAATGCACGCAGATATAGAGAATGAGCAGCAGTGCTGCAATTGCTGCGGCTGCAATGAGAATCCATGTTTTTTTGTCAAAGTCAAATAATGCGATATTTTCAAAAACCATAATTTTCTCCTTCAAAAATGAATAATCACGGGATAAGCGGCGATAATAGCTTTGTACCGCTGAAACGCGGCATGAGCCGAAATCAGTGGTCGTCGGCGCATGAGCGCCGTAAATCCCGAACAAAGAGGTGTTCTCAATATGTGGGACAAATTAGCTCTTATTCTTCTGATAATCGGAGGAATAAACTGGGGATTAGTCGGTATTTTCGAGTTTGATATGGTAGCATGGCTTTTCGGCGGCGCAGGAAGCGTCATCAGCCGTGCAGTCTACATTCTCGTAGCGATCTCGGCAGTATGGTGTATATCTCTTCTCTTCCGCAAGGACGAGGAGCTCGCCGTACAGAATATCGACCGATAGACCTGAACACGCTCCTTTAACGATGCCGTAAGGAGCGGATACATATGATAAAACGTCAGAATATATGAATATGCAAAAAGGGAGGCTTAATGCCTCCCTTGAATTTATGAATTAGTCGCTGATATAAGGAAGCAGAGCGATGTGTCTTGCTCTCTTGATAGCAACTGTGAGCTCACGCTGGTGGTAAGCGCAAGTGCCTGTTACACGTCTTGGAAGAATCTTAGCTCTCTCTGTCATGCACTTTCTGAGCTTAGCGAGATCCTTATAATCGATCTTCTCGATTCTGTCAGCGCAGAACATACAAACCTTCTTGCGTGGCTTCTTCGCAGGACGGGAATTTCTTTCCTTTTCCATGACTTTTCCTCCTATCGTAATAAAGTAAAGTTAGTTCACTCAGAACGGAACGTCGCCGTCGCTGAGTATTTCCTCGAAATCGCTGAGGTTGCCGTAAGACATACTGTCATTAGCTGCGGGCTGCTGTGGAGCTGCCTGCTGCGGAGGAGCAGAATAATTGTTATTGTAATTGTTCTGGGGAGCGCTGTAGCCGCCGTTGTTATAACCGCTGCCGTTGCCGCCGCTTTCGCCCTTGCCGCCTACGAACTCAACATTATCCACCTGCACATCTGTAGTGTAGTGTGTAACGTCCGGGTGGTTCTTATCCTGATAGTTGTTATTTCTGAGAGTACCCTCAACACAAATGAGCTTACCCTTATTGAAATATCTTGATACGAACTCAGCAGTCTGTCTCCATGCGGTGCAGCTGATGAAATCAGCCTGTCTCTCACCTGTGTTCTTGTCGGCAAATCTTCTGTCGCAAGCCACTGTGAATCTGCAAGAAGCGATACCGCTCTGAGTCTGTCTCAGCTCAGGATCGGCAGTAAGCCTTCCAATTAAAATTACCTTATTCATCTGAGCGCCTCCTAAATAATGAAGTAGAATTATTCAACAACTGTTACGAGTGAACGAAGAACGCCGTCTGCGATGTTGAGACGTCTTGAAAGCTCAGCAGGATAATCGGGCTGTGACTGGAATGTATAGATCACATAGTAGCCCTCTGTCTCGTCCTCGATAGGATATGCAAGCTTGCGCTTACCCCAATCCTCGTTGACTTCAACAGCTTCGGCGTGACGCTCGATTCTCTCCTTGAACTTCTCTACGAGAGCCTTCATAGGCTCCTCGCCGTTCTTGAGGCTGAAAACAACCATTACTTCATACTTAGCGGATACCTTTGCCATTTAGCACACCTCCTTCTGGGATCATGCCCGACAACTCACTGCGGGCAAGGATAATAGTACCTGTTTACACACGATACTCAAATATTATATCATTTCATTCAGAGCTTGTCAAGCGATTTTTAAAAAAAGTTGAGAGCTGAAAGTGCAGAGTTAAGAGTTTATGTGTTCGCTTCGCTCACATTATCTGAAATGCGACGTCAAAGGCGACTTTTTAACTCTCAACTCTCAGCTTTCAGCTCTCAGCTATGATATCATTCGGAAAATATCTTTCCTTTATAGGCATAAGCCCCTGCTTCAAGCCAGCCGTGATCCGACAGCACATAATCGCTCTTATACTGCGTTGCGTCAAAGGTATCAGGCTCAAGGTCGGGACGCTTCACCAGAGAGAACATGAATCTGCCGTAGGAATCAAACACAATATTCCCCTCATCACTGAGACGGAAATCATGGTCTGTTCCGACTGCATAGGTAAATTCAAACTTGGCGCTCATAGGATCGGCGCTATTCTCCCAGACATTCGTCTCGTGAAAGGTCATGCTGTCCTTTGCCTGCTCGCAGGTAAAGCTTGATATCCTGCCGTCGTATGCGCTCCAGTATTCCCCGTGGCTTTCATCGAAGAATACGCAGAACTCCCCCTTGAACCTGTTGTCATATGTCAGGTCGGGGTTCATCTCCTCTGCCTCCTGTATCTCGTAAACGCCTCTTTCAAGCCTGATACTGCCGTCGGCAGAAGTGTTTGCGATAGTTTCGGGAGCTGTAGTTGTTGTGTCTGTAGCTGAGATAGTTTCTGTCATTTCCTGCATAACGGGCTCGGAATAGTCGCTGTCCAGCGAAGCACAGCCGCAAAGCAGTGTCAGCGTCAATGCCGATAAAATTATTTTTTTCATAGTATTGACCGTCCTTACATAAATTTGATTACTGTGTGAATTAGTTAATTTAAGCTATTATATCACATCATTTTCATATTTGCAACCCAATTCTTGCGGTTCTTCGCTAAAAAGTGCTGTTTTTCGGTCAGAACCGCAAAAAAGTTGACAACTGCAAGGTTTCATAGTATAATAAATGTATATGGGAGCATTTGTGCTCCCTTTATTTGCGAAAGGATATGAATATGAATGGCAACTTATGAGATTCTGAAGGACCTTGCGATAATTTTCATCTGTGCAAAGGGTGCGGGACTTCTTGCAAGACGGCTGAAAGCTCCTATGGTCGTGGGCGAGATAGTCGCAGGACTGCTTATCGGTCCATGCCTGCTGGGCTGGGTGCAGCCTACTTCCTTTATCAAGCAAATGGCTGAGATAGGCGTTATACTCATTATGTTCTCGGCAGGACTTGAAACGAACCTTCAGGAAATGAAAAAATCGGGATTTGCGGCGTTCTTTATCGCCTGCGTGGGAGTTTTAGTACCGCTGATCGGCGGAAGTCTGCTTTATATGTGCGTTTACGGCTTCTCGGAGTTTGGCTCCGACGAGTTCTTCAAGGCGGTGTTCATCGGCTGTATAATGACAGCGACCTCTGTCGGCATAACCGTCGAGGTGCTGAAAGAAATGGGCAAGCTGAAAAGCCGCGTGGGACAGACCATACTCAGCGCCGCTATCATCGACGACGTTATCGGTATCATCGTCCTCACCTTTGTACTCGGCTTCAAGGATCCCGACAGCAATACTCTCATCGTTACGGGAAAGATACTGCTGTTCCTTGTGCTTTCGCTGGTGATAGGCTTCGTTATCTACAAGGTGTTCAAGTTTTACGATGACAGACACGCTCACACAAGACGTATACCTATCATAGCTATAACCCTTTGCTTCATAATGGCGTATATTGCCGAGAAATACTTCGGTATCGCCGATATCACAGGCGCTTATATCGCAGGAATAATCCTCTGCAACGTCCGCGACGCCGAGTACATAGACCGCCGCGTAAATATCAACGGATATATGTTCTTTGCACCTATGTTTTTTGTAGGTATCGGTCTTGAAACAGACCTTCGCACCGTTGATTCAAGCATGATAGTGTTCTCAATAGGCTTTGTTCTTGTAGCTATGCTCAGCAAGGTCATCGGCTGCGGACTTGCATCGAAATGCTTCAGGTACAGCTGGATAGACTGCCTGAAAATAGGCGCAGGCATGATGACACGCGGCGAGGTAGCCCTCATTATCACAAACAAGGGACTTGGGCTTGGCATAATCGACTCGTCCTACTTTACGGCGGTAATACTGCTCATAATCGTATCAAGCATCGTTACGCCTATAATTTTAAAGCTGCTTTTCGGAAAATCCCATGATGAAGCAGAAACAGCTGTTGAAACAAAAGCCACATCATAACACGCATTTGTAGGGGACGGCGTCCTCGACGTCCCTTTAAGGGAACGCCTTCTCTTGCAAGGCGTTCCCTCTTTCAAAACAGTCCACTGGACTGTTTGGAAATTCACCCTTTGCGAGGCGCTTTGTAACTGTGGGGTTACTCCCCACAGTGTGGGGAGATGTCGCACGGCGACAAAGGGGACGGGCTTGTTAAGCTTGCCCCACCCCCCACAAGGGCTGTCAGCCCTTGACCTGACCAAAGGAACACAGTCCCTTTGGAATCCCATTCATGCGCTAAGCAAAAATTACAGTAATTCTTCTACTTACTTATCGAAAGGAGAAAAATATGTTCAGAATAGGTCACGGTTACGACGTTCACAAGCTGGTGGAGGGCAGAAAGCTCATTCTCGGCGGCATCGAGATACCTCACGTTACGGGACTTCTCGGTCACTCAGACGCAGACGTTCTCGTTCACGCCATAATGGACGCCATGCTGGGCGCTCTCGCTATGGGCGACATCGGTCACCTCTTCCCCGACAACGACGACAGCTTCAAGGGCGCCGACAGCATGAAGCTCATGGCTGAGGTTTGCCGCAGGATAAGAGCCGAGGGCTGGGAAATAGGCAACATCGACGCCACTATCATCGCTCAGGCTCCGAAGCTTGCTCCACATATCATGGCTATGCGCGAGAATATCGCCAAGGTTTGCGGCTGCGACGTATCACAGATCAGCGTTAAGGCTACCACCGAGGAGCACCTTGGATTCACAGGCGAAAAGCTGGGTATGTCCGCTCATGCTGTAGCTCTCATGTGCAAAGCCTGAAATAGCTCCCGATGTACTACGTTTACATCATCAAATGCGAGGGAGACCTGCTCTACACAGGCATAACCACCGACGTTGACCGCCGAATGGACGAGCATGAACGCAGAACGCCCAAAGGCGCAAAGTTCACGCGCTCCCACAAATTCCTGTCCCTTGAAGCTCTCTGGAGCTGCGGCGACAGAAGTCTCGCTTCAAAGCTGGAATACCGCATAAAACAGCTCACAAAAGCGCAAAAGCTCAGGCTTATTGCGGATAATTCATGCTTTTCGGAGCTGATACGCTCCGAAAACGCCGAGCTTTACTGCCGAGAAATAATCTGACAAGGAGTACCATATGTACGAAAACAAGACCGACGACATTCCCGTAAAAGCTGTCCTCGCCTGCGTTGATACAGGCGAATTTGACGCCGAGGTCTCCATAGCCGAGCTTGAAGAGCTTGCGACCACAGCAAATGCAGATGTGGTGGGTTCTATAATACAGAAGCGCCCTGCCTACGACTCCGCCACCTGTATGGGCGCAGGCAGACTGGAAGAGCTGAAAGAACAGCTCGAAGCTCTCGGCGCTGAGCTTGTCATCTTCGACCACGAGCTTACGGGAGTTCAGGTGCGCAATATCGAGGAGATACTGGACGTCCGGGTTATCGACAGAACTACGCTGATACTGGATATTTTCGCTCAGAGAGCCCGTACAAAAGAGGGCAAGCTGCAAGTTGAACTCGCTCAGCAGAAGTACAGACTCCCCCGTCTAACGGGCATGGGTACTGCCCTTTCGAGACTTGGCGGCGGTATCGGCACAAGAGGTCCCGGTGAAACAAAGCTGGAGACCGATAAACGCCATATCCGCAAGCGTATAAGCTACCTTGAAGCAGAGCTTGAGGAGCTGAAAAAGCACCGTAACTTCTCGCGGTCACGCCGCAAAAAGGACGGCGTTCTCTGCGCGGCTATAGTGGGCTATACAAACGTTGGCAAGTCCACACTGCTGAACGCTCTCACCGACGCAGGAGTTCTCGCGGAGAACAAGCTCTTTGCAACACTGGATATCACCTCCCGTTCGATAGAGCTCCCCGACGGCAGAAGCGTCATGCTCATAGATACGGTAGGACTTATCAGGAGACTTCCCCATAATCTGGTGGAAGCCTTCAAGTCAACTCTTGAAGAAGCGGCGGCGGCGGATATTATCCTCAATGTGCAGGACCTCTCCTCTCCTGAGATAAAGGAACAGGCAGAGGTAACGGCAAGCCTGCTGAATGAGCTGGGCTGTGAGGGCATACCGCAGATATACGTCATGAACAAGGCTGACGCCGCCCCCTTTACGGATACTGTTTTCGAGGACGACCACACTGTTATGATAAGCGCCAAGGAGCGCACGGGCTTCGATAAGCTTCTGCAATGTATAATGAAGAATCTGCCCGAGACCGCAAAGCGTATGAAGCTCCTTATCCCCTACGACAAGGGAGCATTTCTCGGCAGGATAAGACAGGACGGCAAGATATTCTCCGAGGAATACGCCGAAAACGGCACTCTCATCGACGCACTTGTGGACGTGAAGCTCATAAAAGAGGCGGAAAGCTACAAGGTCTGAGTACTTTTCCGCGAAAATGCGTTGACACAGGCGCTAAAAACGGATATAATTTATGTATGAAAAATCATAATTTAACGCAATAACTTTATAAATCTATGAACGGGATTCCAAAGGGACTGTGTTCCTTTGGTCAGGTCAAGGGCTGACAGCCCTTGTGGGGTGTGGGGCAAAGCCCCGCAGTTACAAAGCGCTCCGCAAAGGGTGAATTTCAAAACAGTCCGGTGGACTGTTTTGAAAGAGGGAACGCCCTGCAAGTGAGGGCGTTCCCTCAACGGGACGTCGAGGACGCCGTCCCCTACAAACAGCCCCAAATTAATCGAAAGGATAAAACATGAATAATAAGATAAACGACTTATACGGCTTCGACAGCAAACTCGCAGAGCTTGCCGCTCAGGCAGAAAAAAACTGCGCAGAAGCCTTCGCAAGAATAGATTCAAACGCCGAATACTGCGGTGCAAAGGTCCTCAAGGCTTTCTCCGACAACAAGGTCAGCGAGCCCTGCTTCTATGGCTCAACAGGCTACGGCTACGGAGATATGGGACGTGAGGTCATAGACAAGGTCTTCGCACAGGCTCTCGGCGCTGAGGACGCTCTGGTGCGCTTCAACTTCGTATCCGGCACTCACGCTCTTTCCGTTGCGCTTTTCGGAGTTCTCCGCACAGGCGACAAGATAGTTTCCATAACAGGCAAGCCCTACGATACCCTTGAAGAAGTCATCGGCATCAGCGGCGACAAGGGAAACGGCTCTCTCATGGACTACGGCGTGGAGTACGGACAAGTCGACCTGAACGCTGACGGCACTCCCAAGCTGGACGAGATAACCGAAGCCGTAAAGGGCGCAAAGGTCGCTTACATACAGCGTTCACGTGGCTATTCTCTCCGCGGAGCTTTCACTATTGCCGATATTGAGAAAATGATAAATGCCGCTAAGAAAGGCAATCCCGACATCATCGTAATGGTAGACAACTGCTACGGCGAGTTCGTTGAGGACAGAGAGCCTACTGCTGTAGGCGCTGACGTGATCATCGGCTCCCTTATCAAGAACGCAGGCGGCGGTATCGCCCGTACAGGCGGATATATCGCTGGTCGTGCCGACCTTGTGGAGCTCTGCTCCTATCGTCTCACCTGCGTGGGCATGGGCAAGGAGGTCGGCTGTACTCTCGGCATGAACCGTGAAATGCTCATGGGAATATTCTTCGCTCCAGACGTTGTGGCAAATGCTATCAAGACCTGCACCTTTGCAAGCGAGCTGTTCACACTTCTGGGCTTTGAGTGCTCACCTCGCAAGGACGAGCCGAGAGGAGATATCATCACCGCCGTAAAGCTTGGCGACGAGGAACACCTCTGCGCATTCTGCCGCGGTATACAGAAAGGCGCTCCTGTTGATTCATTCGTAACTCCCGAGCCATGGGATATGCCAGGCTATTCAAGTCAGGTAATCATGGCGGCAGGCGCATTCACAAACGGAGCTTCTATCGAGCTCTCCGCAGACGCTCCCCTCCGCGAACCATACGCAGTATGGATGCAGGGCGGCATAACCTACACAAGCGGCAAGCTGGGCGTAATGCTTGCGGCTCAGGAAATGCTTTCAGAGGGACTTATAGAAATATGAACCGTAATTCAGCGCAGGAAAAATTATCCTGTAGGGGCTGATGCCCACATCAGCCCGTCAACTAACATCATCATAATATCGGGGCGATGTGGACATAGTCCCCTATACAACAGGCTAACGGCTAATAGCTAATGGCTAAAGGCTAAAAAACAATGAGGAGGAAATTATTATGCCATTCATCAACGTCAAGACCAACGTATCTGTTTCCGAGGAGCAGAAAACATCTATCAAATCCGCTATGGGACGCGCTATCACAGCTATCCCCGGCAAGTCCGAGGGCTGGCTCATGGTGGGTATCGAGCCTGAGTACGACCTGTGGTTCAAGGGCGAGAGCGCTCCTGCCGCTATGGTGGAGGTATCTATCTACGGAAGCGCTTCTTCCAATGCGCTGACCACTCTCACAAGCCACATCACAGGCATTCTCACAGACAATATCGGCATACCGTCAGACCGCGTGTACGTGAAGTACACCAGCACCAACGACTGGGGCTGGAACGGCTCGAATTTCTGAGGTGACGGATATGAAGCTTAGTAAACTTTGCGGACTTCTCACAGCGGCTGTTATAAGCGCTTCTTCGCTTACTGCAGCCAATATCGGCGATAAGAGCTTCTACGCCTCCGCTGAGGAATGGTGCTTTGCAGGAGAGACCTGCGAGCCCCTCCACGATACTTCCCGTGACGTCCAGAAAGAGGGCGTTGGCAATCCGCTGAATTTCGGCGAGAGAAATACTCCTGCGGACGCTTCTACAGCTGAGATACGCGCTATCAACCACAAAATGACCGTTCAGGAGGTCAAGTACGCTCTCTACAAGGAAATTGACGAGCACTGGGACCTCATTTCCACACGTCTGGGACAGACTGACCGTGAGAAAATGTATGCTCTGTTCCTGGGACTGGGCTCCCGTGAGTCCACTCTCGGCGAGGGCAAGATAGGCTCCGACCACGAGACCGCCTACGAGGACGGCTGGGGAGTAAACTCCGCCCACGCATACGGCACCTTGCAGACCGCTGTTACGGCTTTCAAGGACTGCGATCCCAAGTTCATGCCCGAGGACAACGTCCCCGAGATGTTCCAGTATTCCTTTACGGAGTCAAACTTCTATGACTGTATCATCTCCAATCACATGGGTATCAGAAAGATACTCCACTTTGCGGAGATATGCATAGACGAGCAGGATATGCACGACTATCAGGTAGTAAGAAACAGTCTCAAGGGCTTCAATACGGGCTGGTGCACAAAGGCTGAGGACGACGGTGCTTACGCTACTTACGCTGACGAGATTTGTGCAATGGCGCAGTTCTACTACTATGAGGGACACCTCTACGACAACGTATTCACATGGACATCTGCCAACGGAGATAAGATAAACAAATACCGTACCGCTGACCGCTGGGACTGGTGGGGCGACGGTGTTCCAAGCATGGCTCCGATAGCTGAAAAGCAGGAGCCTGCCACAACTACAACGACTACAACCACTTCTTCCACAACAACAACTACTTCTGAAACAACAACTTCATCTGTCACCACTACATCAGGCGGCAGCGAAAAAAGAGTTTACGGCGACGCAAACTGCGACGGTGCTGTAGATATGTCGGATGTCGTACTTATCATGCAGTATCTTGCCAACCCCAACAAATTCGGCTTCGAGGGTACTGACAGCAAGCACCTGACAGAAAAGGGAGCGGATAATGCAGACGTTGATACTTCAAGCAAGGGTATCACCGCAAATGACGCCCTGCGCATACAGGAGTATCTGCTCCATAAGGTGACAACTCTTGAACCTGAGAAATAAACAGCAAAGCCGCTGCAATTGCAGCGGCTTTTTTTAATATCACATTAAGGGACGCCTTCACTTGCAAGGCGTTCAATAAAACGGTAAACTTCGGGACGTCGGGGACGCCGTCCCCTACACTATTATTTCAATATGATATCTGCAATATCAGAAGCTCTTTCCGCAATGTAGTCCGCGCCCTCGGCTTCAAGCTCGGCGCGTCCGCGGAATCCCCACGCACAGCCGATACTCGTGATCCCTGCATTTTTCGCAGTCTGAACGTCCACATTGCTGTCGCCTATCATGTACACGCGGTTCTCCACGTCGGGCAGAGCCGCAAATATCTCGATAAGTATTGCGCTGTCGGGCTTATGCGGTCTGTAGTCCACGCCGCCCAGCACCTTTATGAAATCAATATCGGGAAGAAGCTCCCATACTATCTCCCTCGCAACATCTTCGGGCTTATTGGTGGCGACTGCAAGGACAACTCCCCTGCTCTGGAGCTTTTCGAGAGTCTCCTTTATGCCGTCATACAGCCTTGTTTTATCAAGGTAATGGGCGCTGTAATACTCCTTGAACAAGCCGTGGAGCTCCGCCGCCTTGTCCTTTTTGCCCTCGGGCAAAGCTCTCTCACAGAGCTTTTTCGCGCCGTTTCCCACCATTTGCTTGTAGCTCTCATAGTCATGGGTGGGACAGCCCAGCTTTTCCAGTCCGTAATTCACTGCATCACCGAGGTCGCAGATAGTGTCGGCAAGAGTTCCGTCAAGATCAAAAATCGCTGTTATCATGCTCATTCACCTATAAGCTTTCTTATCTCGTCGGGAGTGAAAACGTACTCCCTGCCGCAGAAATGACAGCTTACCGCAGTGTCCTTGCCCTCGTCGGCTATGGACTTCAGCTCGTCCTTTCCTATGCTTATGAGGACGCGCTCTGTGCGCTCGCGGCTGCAATCGCACTTGTATACAGGGTGAGCAGTATCAAGTTCGTTTGGCTCAAGTCCCTCAAGGAGCATATTTGCTATCTCCTCGGGAGTTATTCCCTCGTCAAGCATTGCCGATACGGGACGTATCTTCGCAACGTTTTTCTCGATAGTGTCTATGCACTTTTCGTCTGCAAAGGGCAGGAGCTGCACAAGAAAGCCACCTGCTGCCTTTACTGTAAGGTCGGGATTCACAAGGACTCCGAGGCTGCAAACTGTGGGTATCTGCTCGCTGGTAGCGTAGTAGCTTGCGATATCCTCGGCTATTTCGCCCGAAACAAGAGGGATAACGCCTACATATGGCTCTTTAAGTCCCATGTCCTTGACAACGGACAGAGTACCGTCCCTGCCGACTGCTCCGCCAACGTCAAGCTTGCCCTGCGCATTAAGCGGCAGCTCCACAACAGGATTGTTCACGCAGCTCTTTACGTTTCCCCTGCTGTCGGCAACTGCCACAAGCTGTCCCGAGGGGCCGCCGCCGTCAACGCGGAGAGTTACGCTGTCCTCCTCGCCTTTCAGCATATAACCGATAAGCGAAGCACCTATGGTAAGCCTTCCAAGACCTGCTGTGATGACTGCTGAGGTCTTGTGTATGCGCTCTATTTCCGAAACTATGTCCTTAGCGTCAAGAACAGCCGCAAAAGCTGAACCGTCCGCTGAAATTGCCCTGTATAAATTACCCATTTTCCTTATCCTTTCACTTTTTCTGCCCGTTTCTGATACATCTTGCAGCGTAGACTATACGCTGGGAATCAGACCTCGGCAGCTCAAATGTATCGTCGCCGTACTTGCCCAGCACCTCAAAGCCGCATTCGTCAAGAAGCCTTTCGATATCGCCCTCGCTGAATGCTCTCTCGGAAAGACTGTCGGAGCTTCGTGAGTAAAGTCCGTTTTCCTCTCTCTCGAAGAACTCCAGATTCATCTTGACTTCAAGAGTGTCGATATCAAGGGTGTTCTCCCAGACGCAGTAGACGTTTTCCGTCTCATAGGTAAAGGTATTGTTTGCCAGCACAACGCGGTGCTTGTAGGGAGTATTCACGTCAAAAATGAAAATCCCGTCCTGCTCCGAGAACAGAGCCACGCTTTTGAACACCTTTTTCACGTCATCAAGACCTGCAAGGTGGTTGATACTGTCAAGAGCACATACAGTCACATCTACCGTACCATAGAGGTCCAACTCACGCATATCCTGACAGATATACTGTATGTCAAGTCTGCTGTCGAACTTCTTGTCCATAGCTATGCCCAGCATTTCCTCTGAGTAATCCACGCCTATGACGTCATAGCCAAGCCCTGCCATTACCTCCGAGATACTTCCCGTACCGCAGGCAAGGTCAAGGAGGATATTGTCCTTTGTGGTCTTGAATCGCTTAATGATACTGTGGAAGTATTCTCCGCGCTTTTTATAGTCGATATTCGCTGTAAGCTCGTCATAGTACCGCGCAAACGCACTGTATCTGCTCATAATAATATCTCCATTTTATCAATGTCAAACAAAGGGCTGCACCATGTCGGCGCAGCCCGCTTCTGTTATTCAGCAAAGCCGAAGTGCAGATAGTTATTCTTCATTTGGTTCTTCTGATGCTGGCTGAGTGTTTTCACCTACAAGATTGCCCTTACTGTCACGAGTCTCCCTTGATATCACGTTACCGTTTTCGTCATAATAGGTATACTCTATATGCATAACAAGCTGCTTATATTCATTTTCAACTGGTACTCCGTTCTCTTTTAAATTATACCAATAATCACATTCTTTTAATACAAGTTGATTTTGACTATTCCACTCATAATACTTTTGATAATAATCAATCCCGTCTATTTTTTCAATTACCATGAGTTTATTAGACGATTCTCTAACATCAGCCTCAAATTTGATAGCATTAAGCTCGTCCCAGTCGACATATATTCCCTTTTCAGGATCATATTTGAAGTATTTACCTGTTGTGTTTAGATTATTTATATCAGCCGTTTTTTCTTTAACATAAAGGTCGGGATAACCATCTCCGTCAAAATCTTCCTTCTTGATAAAATCGTTGATAGTCATGTTGGAGTTCTTTTCAAGCTTTTCCTTTATCTCGGCAGTATCAACGCTGAGAGTCTGACAGGAGCGGCTCTTGCCGTCGCTGTAAGGACGTATCACCTCGATCTTATCGGGCTTGCTGCTCTTGAAATCGAATGTGACAGAGCTGTAGTCCTTGTGATCGTATGTTGCAGGCTCTGTAGTAGGCTGATGTGTTGAAGAAGCAGAAGTTGTAGTTCTTGAAGTTGATCTCGGAGCTGTAGGTACAACTCTTGTAGTTCCGTGAACTGTGCTGTTTCCGCCCGAAGCTCTTGTAACTACTCGTCCTGTTGCCTTTGCAGCAGTAGTAGTAGTTCCCGATATCTTTTCACCGGTTTTTTTAGTAGTGGTGGTCTTTTTATCGTCATCATCTGTGGTTGTGCCTGTCTCAGATGTCGTTACCTCCTTAGTTGTAGAAGAAGCCGTACCTGAAACTATCTCGATATGGCTGTCGACCTCAGAGACCTTGACTTTACCGCAGCCCGCTAAAAGTGCGAGAAGAACAACGGGAAGAATATACTTTTTCATAATGTCACCTCATAAAACCTTTCTTTCTCTTTAAAAAAAGCCTTTCATGCCGAAAGGGGCGATAGCCGCCCCCTCTCGGTAATGGTATCACTTGCTTTCCATATCCTTAGCCTTGCAGCACTTTTTATACTTTTTGCCGCTTCCGCATGGGCATGGATCATTATCGCCGATCTTCTTTGCACGTACAGGCTCGTCAGAGAAGCTTCCGTCACCTGCTCCTGCGTTTGGAGCGTCAGGCTTGGCAACCTGCTCACGCTCGGGAGCTTCGTTTCTCTGGAGCTTAACAGTAAGGAGCATACGGATAGTATCCTCACGGATAGCCTCGACCATAGCGTCGAACATCTCAAAGCCCTCGTAACGGTACTCGATAACAGGGTTCTTCTGACCGTATGAACGGAGTCCGATACCCTTCTTGAGCTCTTCCATGTCGTCGATGTGAGCCATCCACTTTGTATCAACGACCTTGAGGAGGATAACTCTTTCGAGCTCACGCATGATCTCTGAGCCGTATTCCTCTTCCTTAGCCTGATATATCTCGCCAGCCTTGGTGCTGAGAGCGTTTACGATATCCTCCTTGGATACCTCCTGAAGCTCCTCATCAGTGAATGTGAGGTCCTCAGGACCGATGAGCCAGCCGAGGAAGTGCTCTTTGAGTCCGACAATGTTCCAGTCGTCCTTGACCTCGTCATCAACGAGATAAAGGTCAACAGTAGATGTGATGAGGTCTTCCATCATCTTGAGGATGCTCTCGTGGAGATCCTCGCCGTCGAGGACCTGAGCTCTCTGCTTGTAGATTATCTCACGCTGTGTATTCATAACGTCGTCGTAGTTGAGGACGTTCTTTCTTATGCTGAAGTTCTGTCCCTCGACCTTCTTCTGTGAGGACTCGATTATCTTTGTGAGCATCTTGCTCTCGATAGGAGTATTCTCATCAACGTTGAGAGTCTTCATAAGATTTTCAAGACGGTCGCCTGCGAAGATACGCATGAGGTTATCCTCAATTGAGAGGAAGAAGCAGCTTTCGCCCTCGTCGCCCTGACGTCCTGAACGTCCGCGGAGCTGATTATCGATACGGCGTGACTCGTGACGCTCTGTACCGAGGATATAGAGTCCGCCGGCTTCCTTGACTGCAACAGCCTTTTCCTTTACCTCTGCGTTGAATTTATCATAAAGCTCACGGTAGAGCTTTCTTGCTTCGATAACTTCCGGTACATCTGTATCAGCGAAGCCGATAGCCTCGGTGATTATCTCCTCTGGTATCTCGCGCTTTCTCAGCTCTGCTCTTGCAAGGAACTCAGCGTTACCGCCCAGCATGATATCGGTACCACGGCCTGCCATGTTGGTTGCGATAGTAACAGCGCCGTACTTACCTGCCTGAGCAACGATCTCAGCTTCCTTAGCGTGCTGCTTAGCGTTGAGTACCTCGTGCTTGATGCCCTTTCTCTTGAGCATAGCGGAGAGGAGCTCGGACTTTTCGATAGAAACAGTACCAACGAGGATAGGCTGTCCCTTGTCGTGGCACTCCTTTATCTTCTCGATGATAGCGGCATACTTGCCCTTTTCTGTTGTATATACCTGATCGTTATGGTCGATACGGATAACAGGTTTGTTAGTCGGTATAGCGATAACGTCGAGCTTGTATATCTCCTTGAACTCGTCCTCTTCGGTCATGGCAGTACCTGTCATACCTGAGAGCTTTGTGTAAAGACGGAAGAAGTTCTGGAAGGTGATAGTAGCCAGAGTCTTTGACTCGCTCTTTATCTTAACGCCTTCCTTAGCCTCGATAGCCTGGTGGAGACCGTCGTTGAAACGACGTCCCATCATAAGACGGCCTGTAAACTCGTCAACGATAATGATCTCGCCGTCCTTGACAACGTAATCGATATCGTTCTTCATAACGCCGTTAGCCTTGATAGCCTGATTGATGTGGTGGAGGAGAGTCATATTCTCGGAATCCATAAGGTTCTCGACTCTGAATGCCTGCTCAGCCTTCTTAACGCCGCGCTGTGTGATAGTAGCGGTCTTGGCTTTTTCGTCGATGATATAGTCAGCAGTATCGTTGATAGCGTCCTGGTCTACCTTGTCGTCCATTTCAACGACTGTAGTAGCAGTAAGTGTCTTTGCAAAGCGGTCAACGATAGCATAAAGGTCTGTGGACTTGTCTCCGCGTCCCGAAATGATAAGCGGAGTACGAGCCTCGTCGATGAGGATAGAGTCTACCTCGTCCACGATAGCGAAGTTGGGAGCACGCTGAACGCGCTCTTCCTTGTGAGTCACCATGTTGTCACGGAGGTAATCGAAGCCCAGCTCGTTGTTTGTAGCATAGGTTACATCGCAGTTATAAGCTGCACGGCGCTGGTCGTTGTTGAGTCCGTGGAGGATACAGCCGACTGTAAGTCCCAGCCAGCGGAGAACCTTGCCCATTTCCTCAGCCTGTGTCTTAGCGAGGTAGTCGTTTACAGTAACGACGTGAACGCCCAGACCTGAGAGAGCATTAAGATAAGAAGCAACGCAGGCAACGAGAGTTTTACCTTCACCTGTCTTCATCTCGGCGATACGTCCCTGATGAAGAACGATAGCACCGATTATCTGTACGGGGTAAGGCTTTTTCTCAAGTACACGCCAAGCGGCTTCTCTTACGGTAGCAAGAGCCTCGGGGAGGATATCGTCGAGAGTCTCGCCGTCCTCCAGTCTCTCCTTGAATTCAGCGGTCTTGCCCTTGAGCTCTGCGTCGGAGAGTTTCTGATACTCCTCGTCCAGATCGAGGACTTTATTTTTAATAGGTTCGATACGCTTGAGCTCACGGTTGGAGTAAGCGTTCGCACCGAAAATGTTCTTGAATAAACCCATTTTAGATTTCCGCCTTTACTTTATTATAGTGTAAGTATGATAAATCATATAAGTAGACATAATATATTTTACAACAAACGACATTGTTTGTCAATACCCATAATACAAATAGCGGACAATGTCCGCTATTTCAACAAAAAAGAGTGCTCAGCCCTCATAGGTTGGGCTATTTTTACGCATTTGCGGCAACTATTGCCTGTTTGGTCAGCCAATTCTTCCCACTCCCTCCGCAGTCTCACAGCAGGAAGAAAACATATCTGCCGCTGCATTGGCTAAGGAATTCAGGATAAGCAATATCCCTGCTATCAGCACTGCAAGTATGATGAGCACTATTTTGACCGCCTTTTTGATTGTCTCCTTGTCCTCTTCTGCTGTTTTAGAGGGATCAATAAATGCCAAAGCCACCCATATCCCGATTATCACAAGGGTTATTACGATAAACAGCATATTTTCGCTCCTTTCAGCCTATCCTACCGCAGGTCTGTATCTCATTAAAGCATGATTCTAAAACACCCTCTATAATTAATTCTGAAATGAATTGAAGAATAACCGCAGCAAAGAATAAAACAACATAACCAATACATATAACAACCAAAGCCAAAAGAACTATACCTGTGATCCTTACGCTTAACTTTTTAGAAACACAAAGCATACAAAGACCAACTATCATCATAATTAAAAGCAATAAACAAAATAATAGCAGCGGTAAAACCATTTCTGTCTTTTTCATATCTTTCACTCCCTGTAAAGTCTGAACTTTCTTCTGCTATTATAATACCATCAGCAGCCCTTGCGTACAAGGTGTCATTTGTCACTTTTTAAGTGACATTTGTCACTGTTTCACTTGTAATCGGGCTGCCGAAATGATATAATATTAGCGGTGATAATTATGCTTATGATATCAATGTTAGACTTGGATAAACGCGAATTTCACAGCCACGCGCATAAAATGCTCTGGGAGTGTCTCCGCAAAATGGGCATAGAATACGGCGATGATACGCCAATCGTCAAAGGAAAGCTGGGCAAGCCCTCCCTTGCGGAATATCCCGATGTACACTACAATCTCTCCCATGCAAACGGTATTGCCGCCTGTATGGTCTCGGACTTGGAATGCGGCATAGACTGCGAGAACGTCCGCGATTTCCGTCCCAATGTTATGAAACGGGCTTTTTCGGAAAAGGAACGTGAAATGGTTGAAAAAGCTCCCGAAAGCGAGAAAAATCTGCTGTTTTTCCGCCTGTGGACTCTCAAAGAAGCCTATGTAAAAGCGCTCGGCGTAGGTATCTCCTACCCTATGGATACGGCGGAATTCAGCTTTGACGGCGAAAACATCATTACCGATATCGAAAACTGCCGTTTCCGCCAGTTTATACTCAAAAACGGCAGCTTTGTAGTCTCGGTATGCGAGATCAATAACGGAGACAATTGACATTTTTGTGGAACATCGGGGCAATATGACTTTTTTCGCGGTGCTCAGGCTGTGCAAAATCCCTAAATTCAACGGGGAATTTCGTTCAAATCGGGAAAATTTCCGTTCTGCCCTTGCATTGCCGCTGATTTTAGGTTATAATGTATTTATATAAATGTATTCCAAGCAGCGGGAGGCTGATATTATGTTTGATAAAACCATGACTTTTTCCGTAAATGAGGACAAAGAAGCTGAACTCAAAAAGAATCTCACTATCATATACGACGCTCTCACAGAAAAGGGCTATAACCCCGTAAATCAGATAGTAGGCTATATTCTTTCGGAAGATCCTACATACATCACGACCTACAACAACGCAAGAAGTCTTATCCGTCACATCGACCGCGATGAGCTTTTGCAGGTTCTGGTAAGGTCTTATCTCAACGCATAAAATTAAGGACGGTCAATGACCGTCCTTTTTTAATGCATTATTAAGGACGCCCGAGGGCGTCCTTTCTGAGTCCTGCTCACTTCTGTGCTTCATAAGCCTCGCGTATAGCCACACACAGCTGGTCTGCGCATGAAGTGGGGCGCTGACCACAGGTGTTGCCCTTGAGCTTTGCCTCTATCTGCTCAACGGTCCAGCCGTCAAGAACCTTCGACAGTGCCTTGAGATTTCCGTTGCAGCCGCCGCGGAAAGCGATATTTGTGATGACGTTCCCGTCGATATTGAAGCTTATCTCCTGAGAACAGACCATTTTTGTCTTGTATTTGTACTCCATGATAATCTCTCCTGTAATAAAATTGTTTCTGTAATAATAATTTTATACTATAAGGCAGGGCTTGTCAATGGAAATAAGATGAATTTTCAGTGAAAACGCCCTATAGTGACGAAATTGTAAGAATTTTGAGGTTTACAAACTGCGAAAAATGTGGTATTATATACTTACAGACAAATAAAATCTATAAAGGAGAACAAAATGGCAGACAACAAAAGACGTATACGCTTCAAGAGCATAGCTCTGGTAGAAGCTGTTATAATCCTGATACTTACGCTCCTGCTGATATGGGCGGCATTTATCCGCGGCAGAGATAAGGCAGTCCCTGCAAATGCCAGCGTCAAAAAAGACATACGCAGGAGAGCTGTAATAGAAAAAGAGGAAACATTCTACCAGCTTGACGGCAAGAAAATACTCATGAACGACGGTACATACGGCGAGGTCTTCGTCCCTGTTTATGCGGACGTTCCTGCCAGCACTATAAACCTTGACGAGCTCACCATGCGAAACGGCTACGCCTATTACAAGGAAAACGGCGAGGTGGTATCCACTACGGGAGTCGATGTTTCCGAGTTTCAGGGCGAGATAGACTGGGAACAGGTAAAGCAGGCTGATATAGACTTTGCATTCATACGCGTGGGCTACCGTACATACGGCGACGGAATAGTTACCTATGATTCGGCTTTCCAGCGCAATATCGAGGGAGCTCTCGACGCAGGCATAAAGGTGGGAGTTTACTTCTACTCGCAGGCTACCGACGCCGACGAGGCTATAGCAGAAGCCGACGCAGTCATCGACGCACTTGCCGATTATAAGATAACATACCCCGTGGTCTACGACTGGGAGATAGTTCACGACGCAGCAAGAACCGATAATGTCAGTGTAGAAGCTCTTGCGGACTGCTGTGTGGCATTCTGCGAAAGAGTAAAGGACTCGGGATATACTCCTATGGTATATCAGAATACGGGAACAGCCATGCACAAGCTTGACCTGCCGAGGATAAAGGACTACGACTTCTGGCTCGCCGAGTACGCTGAAAAGCCCTCTTACTACTATGACTTCAAGATATGGCAGTACTCCAATACGGGTAGAGTCCCCGGTATTGAGGGCGATGTCGACCTTAACATATGCTTCCGCCCATACGACGGCAAGATAAAAGAGACCGAGAAAAATACAGATAAAAAAGCAGAAGAGAACTAAATATTAAAAAAGGGAGCAAAGGGGAGCCCCCTTTGGCGGAATCGCAGGTTACCAAATATGAGCCGTTACTTTACGGCTCGGTAGCCCGCTTTTTCCGTTAAGGGGAGCAGCCTAATATGCTCCCTTTTTTATTTCTTTCGGTTCACGAAGTCGCTTATGCCTGTATACAGCGTAAACGCCACCTTTTCCCGATAATCCTCAGTGGACAGCATAGCCGCCTCTTCAGGGTTGGACAAAAAGCCGCACTCCGCCATTACCGTGGGGTTCTCGCTGTAATAGCACAGGAAGAGCTCCTTGCCGCAGAGCTTTATCTCCCGGTTATTGTCAGGCTGCAAAAGCTCCCTGAATCGGCTCTGGAGCGCACGTGCAAGGGCTTCGCTGTTTTTGTTGCTGTTGGAGTAGAACATCTGGGCGCCGCTGTATTTGGCATCCGTGAACTGGTTCTGGTGTATGGACAGGCACAGAGCGTTGTCCGTTTCGTTGAATATCGCCAGTCTGTTGTCCATATCGGAACTCTTTTGCTCCGCGATGCCCACTATCCCCTCATCGTGGATAGACCTGTCTGTGTCGCGGGTGACCTTGACCTCATAGCCGTTTATCTCCAGCAGGTCACGAAGCCGAAGCAGTATATCGAGATTTATGCCTTTCTCGGGGACTCCCTCCGCCGATGTGCAGCCGCCGTCTATGCCGCCGTGTGGCGAATCAACATAAACCAAGTCGTATTTATGGCTTAAAATAGCCGTTTGTACATATATTATATCACGTATTTTTTATTTGTCAAGAGCAAAAAACCATAGAGCTAAAAACTCTATGGCATTAGTTTTAGAGTACTTTCCTTCAAGGAAACACTACCGGATATATGTTTCATAAGAAATAACGGTATGCCGCATAACAGCATACCGTTATAATTTCCAGTGAATATGTATCTCGCGCTCGCCGTTCTCGCTGCTCTCCCCTATCTCGACATAGTCAATGAATTCGTCTGCGATATTACGGTCAAGCTTGTCAAAATGAGTATACTTTTCTATTATAGACCTCTGTCCCTCGGTATTCCTGATACGTTCACGGCATTCATTTATATGCTTTGAAGTATCGGCTATCCTCGCTGACAGCTCCTGCTCCTCATCACTGAGACTCTGACGGAACAAGGCGTAGTCCTCATCGGAGATAACTCCGTCAAGCTTGTCCTTATACATAGCTAAAAGACGTCCTTTCGCCGAGCTATGTCTCTCGTTCAGCCTTGCAAGGTCAGCTTCAAGCTGTTTTAGCTGTTCGCTGTAAATATCCCTTAACTGTATCTTATCTGCCTGACAATACTGCTCGACGATAGTGTTCAGCTCGTCAAGTATCTTCTTTTCGAGGACAAGTCCGCTTATACTTTTCTTATTTGTACAATTCATAGCTCCTGTCTTGTAGGTTGCGCATTGCAGACCGTAGTACTTAATAGTCTTAGCCTTGTTGTAGTAGACATTGCGTTTCATAGGTCTGCCGCAGACAGCACACTTCACCTTTCCTGACAACGGCGAAAGCTCCTGCGAACGCTTCCCTACTCTGCCATTTGAACGGAGCCGCGCCTGTGTCCGCGCCCATGTTTCTGCGTCGATTATCGCTTCATGGGTATTAGGTATCCTTATCCAGTCTGCCTGCTCTACCTTTTTGCGCTTCTTGTTCTTGTAGCTGATGTGGTGAGATTTGCCCTGAACGAGAGTGCCTGTATACATCTCATTTGCCAGTATCCTTGCGACAGTGGACTGCGTCCAAAGCCCACGGGCATTACTGGTATCAGCGTTGAGATTGACGTACTTTGAGCCTTTCTGCCGCTTATATTCCGTGGGACTGACGATGCCGTCGGAATTGAGTTTCAATACTATCGCTCGGTAACCTGCTCCGCTTATGTACATATCAAAGATCTGCCGCACAACAGGTGCGGTTTTCTCGTCGATGACGAGGTGGTGCTTGTCCTCGGGATCGATTTGGTAGCCGTATGGAGCAAAAGAGGCTATGAACTGCCCCTGCTCACGCTTATAGGCAAGAGTCCGACGTATCTTCGCGGAGATATCCTTGACATACATTTCGTTGTATGCAGAGGTAAAAAGCCTCATCGTACTGTAAATCTCGCTGTCTGTATCGGCGTTGTCAGCAACTCCGATAAAGCGTATGCCCCATTCAAGGAACTTATCATTGATAAGCTGCTCTATCACCACGGTATCACGGGAAAAACGGGACTGGTCTTTACATAACACTATGTCGATATTACCCTTCTCGCAGTCCCTGAGCATACGGTTGAATTCGGGACGGCTGCGGTCAATGCCGCTGTAGCCATCATCAACATAGATGTCATATATCTCCCAGTCTCGTTCGTGACAGTAGTCGCGAAGCATGGCTTTCTGGTTCTGTATACTTGCACTTGCATCGTTATCTGGCTTATCCTTATCCTCTATGGATAAACGGCAGTATATAGCCACCTTTGGCATTGACCTCACCTCCTTGTTTCAATAGCTTTTTGTTCAGTTTGTTCTCTTCACCTGACGGCTTACGAGCTTCTCTATCTTCTCTGTGACCGCTTTTTTTAAACGCTCGATATCAATCGTTTTGAAACTGCTTTTTATATGTATTTTATCATTCATTTTTATCACCTGCCTTCAAGTGTATTCGAAATAAGCATTATATATGCTTATTATACTTGACCTACACCGATTAATATAATATAATTAATACGTAGGAAGCGTCCCGAAGCGCTTCACCTATTTTTGTCCGAATTTAGGTCTTCTTATCTTGAGGCACGGCTCATCAGTCGTAACAGCCTTCGGTTCTTGATTCTTATACGTCCATCCGATGACAGTAGCCTGCTTATTCTTTCCGGCTTTTTTGTCATAGAGCAGACCGTAAACAACACATTGTCCCTGTTCCAGCCAGTAAGTGTTTCCTTATCAATACCTGTGAGCTTAGCTATGTCAGTAATGTTATCAGCTTTATAACACTTCATTTCCTACAAAATTAAATTATCCTATAAACTTTTTGATACTACGGAGGTTATGAGCAGCAAAGCAATACCCGTCTATATGTTTCTCGGTTTTCTTGAAGCAGGAAAAACACAGTTTATACAGGAAACCATATCCGATAAACGAAAAAAGCTCCGCAATGCGGAGCTTTTTTCATTATTCAAATAATTCCAAGAAGTCTTTGCTGGATCGTCAGCGCGTCATTAGGTGTAATTCCATCATTTGTATTGTATACATCGGCATTGAATTCGCCTCTTATGGACAGGCTGTATTTATTCGGATTACAAAGCGTCTGCATTATGAGAACAACGTCGTTCATCTTAACATCGCCGTCAGCAGTTGCGTCGCCTGTTCTGTAGGGTGCTGCCTTCGGAGCCTTCGGCTCGGTTTTGTTAGCCTTGTCCATATCAAACAGGAGATCGCCCAGCGATACTATGTAATCATAGTAAACTCCGTATGGCAAATCCTGGAAGAAGCCTGAATTACGGTCGTAATATCTCCAGTCTCTGTTCTCAAACTGAGTATACAACTCTGAAGCAAAGAACTCGTTGTACAGGTCGAAATCAACTGTTCCGTACTTGGAGATATAGATACCTGCAAAAAGAACATCATAATCGTCGCAGATAATACCGTTTTCGTTGCAGTCAAGTGAAGCTATGACGTTGCCGTCAGGATTCCAGTCAGGTCTGTCAAAGTTCACGTTGTATCTGCCGTTGTTTGCGCGTGAGAACATATTAGGATCATACCAGCGCTTTACTGTATCTACGACCTCGTCTGTAGTGTACTCCTTGACCGTGATGACTCTGTAGCAGGCGGAAAGTATCTCCATATCCAGATCGTCAAGCTTTCCGTCGGCGTTCATATCTGGAGTTGCTGTCCTGCCCTCCATGACAGCCTTTTCGTACTCGGGGTAGGTAGCTGACATATAGTTCTGATTGTTGCTGTGCCAGCTGAGTATATCGCAGTAGTCCTCATACTTTACAAGACCTGCTTCGATAGCGTCAACTCTTGCCTCGCCCATGTAATCATACTCATATTTTATCCTCTCAAAGAATTCACCCTTTGAATTGGTGAATTTTTCATCATGTCCTGATATGCAAGCTACACACTCTCTGAAGCGTATATTGTCCAGATATTTCTCGTCGGCATTTGAGATGAGATACTCATAGCATTTATCGGGATCAAGCCATTCCTCGGTGAAATCATAGTTGTTTATGATCTCCTTGGTAACAAGGACAGAGCCCGCGTCAAAATCATGACCGATATATCTGTGCTCTCTGTAATACTGAGCGCAGTTTTTCAGCGTAGACTCCTTCATGGGGAAGTCCTGATAAAACATATCGGCAGGAATGCAGAAGCCTATATCCTCGGACTCGGTTCCAAGTATGGAATCCAGTCTATGTTCGATCGCCCAGCCTCTGTTATCAGGATCAACGCCGTATTTCTCGGCAAATTCATCACGTATGTCAAAGTCAAGGTTCCATAATACATAGCCTACCAGATAATTATCAAACATCCAGTAATCAAGGCAGTCCTTGTAATCTACAACGCCGTCCTCATTGAAATCAAGACTTACGTTATTCTCGCGATCGTACTTTACAGCATAATCGTATTTTATATTCGGCTGGGGCATACTTGAGATCCAGTCAATAAAACGCCATGAATCATCAGATACCCTGCCGTTCTCATCCTTATACTTGTAAGCGTCAAAATCCTCGGGAACAATACCGTTATTGAGCAGATAATAATTGTAAATGGTGTTCATATCAGGGCTTTTTGCCGCATAGGCGTCACGGGCATCGAAGATATCGAATTTTCCGTCGCCGTTGAAATCGGGATCAAGCTCGCCTGATTCGATCTTGCTGTAATTTAATGTAGCAGAATACATATAATCCTCTTTCGGACCAAAGCGGACTATAGGTGAAGCGTTTGCAAGTATTGGATTTGCCATTGCTGAAGTTGCTGCTAAAACAGCCAGAAATTTTCTCATAACAACATTCCTTTCACTGTCAAATTGAGGTTCATTCGGTAATACATCAATATCAGTCGTAACTATGTTTTCATGCCTGTTCGTAAGAGCTGACGGATTCGCAGCAGTGGTCCGCTGTGCAGAAACGGAGGCTGCTGTAAGAGTAGTACGGGCTGTTGCTTTTACCGCAGCAGTTGTGACGATATCCTGTTTTTCCTGTGTTGTGGCAGCAACGCTGTTTACCGATGAAGTAACAGATGGCGGTTCGTTGCCGTCGGAAACCGGCTCGTCAGTGACAGTGGTCGGCTCGTTGCCGTCGGAAACCGGCTCGTCAGTGACAGTGGTCGGCTCGTTATGGCTGTCGGCATTTTTTGTGCGCTCAGGCATATTCTTCCATATACCTGCACCTGCTGCAACGGTCACGCAAAGACACAGAGCAGACAGCGCCGTTCTTTTCACGACGCGCAGCTGCGCCTTTTTCCGAGCTATTTTCTCGTCTCTTCTTCTGAGAAGGTCACGAGTTATCTCATCCCATTCCCGCATACTTTATCCCCTCCTTTTCCAACTCTTCACGGAGAGCTTTTTTCGCCTGATATAGCAGATTTGTCATCTGTCGGCTGCTTTTATGCATTATACACGCCGCCTCTGAATTGCTGAAGCCCTCTATATAGGTAAGGCATATAGCCTGACTGTACTGGCTCCGCAGTTTTTTCAGCGCTCTGTGTATCATCAGCTTTTGTTCCTCTTTGATATAGTTTTCCTCGATATCCAGCCCTGAATTCAGTTCAGAGCACTCGTCCAGCGAGGTATCGCCCTTTTTCTTCATACGCCTGAGATAGTCTATGGCAAGGTTCCTTCCAATGGAAAAAAGCCATGTCTTGAACGAGCTTTTTCCCGTATATTTCGGCTTTTTATACGCAAGCTTGAAGAAGGTCTCCTCCATGAGCTCCTCAGCATCATGGATATTATTGGTAAAACTATTCAGATAGATAGTGAGACCGTCCTTATATTCACGGACAATGTCTCCAAGAGCTGAATCGTCTCCGACAAGATAACGGCTGTAGCTACTTGCACCATTATCCATTGAACGGCTCCTTTCCGGAAATATTTTGCCTTTCACTTATTAGACGAGTTTTACAGGGCAAATGTCTTAGAAAAAACAGAAATTTTTTCCAGAACTTTTATTTTTCCGATCTATCGACTGTGAAAGTCCTGTTTTTATTATACCATTAAACAGACAATCTTTCAATAATATACAGCCTTATATTGCCTCATTTATACAAAATAAAAGCTCTCTGTATTTGCACAGAGAGCTTTGGTATGTTTCCATATCATAGTAACATCGCAGGCGTGAGATGTCCTGATATTTGTGGCTTGTTATGTCAGATCATTCTTCAAAAAGATGTCTCAATATCTGTTTGCGGTCATTGATGAACATTTTCGTTATCTGATAGCTTTGGGTATCTTCATAGCCAATGGGGCATATCTCGCCGTCATCGAAGCTGAGGATAGTTGCATCGGGATACCCGAGAAGTATCGGCGAATGAGTTACTATGATGAACTGCGAATCATTCTTAACGCATTTTGATATTTCAAGCAGAAGCGTCAACTGCCTTTGCGGAGACAGAGCTGCTTCTGGCTCGTCGAGGATATACAGACCGTTCTGACTGAAATTTCTTTGTATGACTGAAAGAAAACTCTCGCCGTGGGACTTTTCGTGGTAATGCTGAGGCTCACCTTGGATCTTTGTATATTCTTCCTCGGCAGAAGCTACATTGTAAAAGCTCTCCGCTCTGAGGAAGTACCCCCATTTGGCTTTATTGAAGCTTCTTACAAGCCTTAGAGCGTCGTGAAGCTCGGAATGTGAATCATAGGTGGAAAAGCTGTAATTGAGAGTTCCGCCTTCGGGATTGAAGCCATAAGCGACAGCAATAGCTTCAAGCAGAGTGGACTTTCCGCTTCCGTTTTCGCCTACGAAGAAAGTGACGGGCGTATTGAAGGTCAGCTCGTCAAGTGCTTTGATAGCGGCTATTTTCCGGAGATAGCTGCAACGCTCTATCTTATCCCATTTTACTTTCAGTCCTGTTAAGTATAATTCGTTTGCTTCAAGCATTGTTTCATCTCATTCCTCTTAAAATCCAGTCTCACCAGTGACTTGCCGTTGGGGAGCGGCTCTGATTTCTGCAATATCAGTGAGTAGCCTATCTCGTCCATTGCAGCCGTCAGTGCCTTTTCCTCCATCTGGTGATGAACCTCGTCCAGCCTGTCGAAAGCGTGGAGGTAGGGGGACTCCGACACCCACTGGTCCTCGTCTGTGTTTATCTGTATCACGCAGGAAACGTATTCGGGAGCGGTATGCAAAACGGCTTTCTGAAATGCTCCATAGCCGATGTATTCGATAAGCAGATTCGCTATGAGAAGCTGAGTCCGCGGCAGTTTTTCAGCCTCGTTCATAAGGTCGATGTGCAGGCATTCCAATACGCCCGAAAGCTCCGTATATCGCTCGGATACCGCGCGGAGGTAGTCCGCATTTATGTCCACGCCGTATACCTTGCGGTACTTGTCAGTGCCGATGTGTTCAAGTCCGTTTCCGCCTGCAACTCCAAGAACTGCGGCAGTCTCCACAGGATAGGTATTGATCTGCTCCTGCATTATGGAATTCATCGCCTGAAGCTGCCGAACAGAGTCAAGGCTCATGTGCTTTTCGTAGTCGTCAAGGCTTATTTCTTCCCATGGATTGCTCATATGCCGCACCTTTCCAGATCATACTCGCCGTCTATCAGAAAATAATCGAGCCCGTAACTGATACAGCCACTAAGGTACTCCTGATTGTCCTGTTTTATCTCCTCGATGTTGATGTCGTTGGAGAGCCGCTTTTCGATAATGTTCCCGTTGCTGACAATGTCACTGAAATAGCTGTTTATGTAGCTTTCACTCATAACAAGACAGATGTATTTTATCTGCGAAAGATAGTCCGCATCGAAGCTGTCATGCCAGTCGAATGGGATATAACAGCCCTCGATTATGAGATTCTGACCGTTCTCAATGGCGGTCTTTATCATCTCTTTCAGAATGTTCCAGAGGTACGCCGTCAGCTTGTCGTCATCGTAGGGCGTGAGCTCGGTCTGACCGCTTCTTATCAGTCCCATTTTCAGGTGGTCTATGGAAAAATAAGGGTACTTGTATTTTTCAAGCAGCTTCTGTGCAAGGAGCGTCTTTCCCGTGTGCGAAGCTCCGGTTATCAGTATTATCATAAGCTTGACCGTATTGCCTTTCTGTAATTTTCATAATTATACCATATTCGGAGTTGTTTTTCAATCATTCATAAGTCTGCTTCACATCATTACAATTATGGATAAAAAAAGTTGTGTTATTGTATGGCAACAATAACACAACTTATACGTTCAAGGCTCAAATATTTAGTAATAAATATTTGATGCAATTGTCAATTGATTATCCCAAAGCCGCGTCGGTACGGTTTTATTTTTCCTACACTTCTCCTGCGGTTGGACAAATTATTCTGCAAAGGGATCACACTGCAATTCCGCGCAAGCCCGAAAAAACAGGCCCAAACCTGTACTAAACTCAAAAAAGCGCGTTTTCAATACATCACTGTACATATCAAAGCTGATGTTTACTATTCTTTCCTTGACTTCCCAGACATATGGTTTGATTTTCATTTCCAGTTCCGGGATATAAACAATGTCGCCTCTTGTCTCGGAATGCAGCTCAATAAAGCTTGAAAATTCATCATTTAGGATTCTATCAAGTATATCTTCTTTTGTCAGTATCTTTGCTTTGTCTACACCGATCAGCTGTAATATATGAACGAAGAAAAGTTTTTATAAGCCGAGAAGTCCCATCTGTACAGCAAGTGCATCTGCGTTGGTAACGCCGTTGTCATCGTGATCGGCATTCTTTCTTCCCTGTGGAGTCAGTTTGTATTTATTAGGATTGGAAAGAGACTGCATTATTAATACCACATCGGACATATCCACGTTTCCGTCGATATTGGAATCACCTGTTACGTTTTTGAACAGGTCAAGGGAACTCATGTAGCTGATTATTTCATTTTCTTCCTCATTGATTTTTTCTTCTGTCTGCGGATCATTCATGTTTTTTATTTCTTCATTTATTATTGCAATAGGATCAAGGGACGGATTTTCTGCATAATACTTGTCAAGCATATCGAGTATGTCATCATAATCCGAAGCTCCTACAGCCTTTGCAATGTAAAGCTCTATACACTCAAGTTCTCCGATATCACAGCTGACACCGTTATTGTTAAAGTCGTAATCGTTATTGAAAGCGTCACGTACTTCCTGAGGTGCATCTATTTTCGCATAGATAAAGTATGAAGGATCTTCAGGCGCCGGTATCTCAGTAAATAGATCCTTGAAAAATGCATAATCCTGAATGTCGGTCTTTCCGTCCTTGTTTATGTCAGGCTCAGGGATCTCACCTTTCTTGACAGCGTCATAATACTCAGGGAACATCTTTTCTATGTCATATTTTGCGAACCGCGGATCAAGAGGCTTGTCTTCGGGGCTTCTGACAGCGTTTACGCCGTATGTTTCGTAAATATTCTTGTATTTATAGAGATAACCCCATATATCCCAGCTGATGAAATGGTTTTCTTCGCTGTTATAATAACTGCTGTCAAAGATCTCAGGGCTGAAATTCGTATAGTTAGTTATATAATATATAAACAGCGTCTGCTCAATATCAGCGAAGCAATGGAGCGAATACTGAGAAGCGGTATCATAGAATTTTGTTGCCTTTTCCCATTCTCTCTCTGAAAGCGGATGATTGGTAGTGTATTCGGTTTTTTCATCATAATGGGGCATTTCCTTCAGGAAAGAAATATATTCTTCATAGTCCTCAAGGAAGCCGTCATATGTTCTCTTTCTTTCATGTACCTGCCCCGGTTCCAGACTGTGATATTCATCATTTTCGTCCCAGTAACCATAACAGGTCTCATAATAATCATCATAGAATTTGTCCCGGAAGTTATACAGCTGCATGATGTCATCAAAACCGATCTCACCGTCTGAATCGATATCAGCATCAACTAAGCCATTATCCATAAGCTCAGCCATCACATTATATGAGGCATTGGTATAGCACATAGCTGATTTGAGATAATATTCTATAAAATAATGTATAGGCGACATTAACTTGTCTGCGGAATCGCTGCCGTGGTATTTCAGTCTTTCAAACTTACCGTCCGACTCTTCGTAGAACATTGTATCGTAGAAATCGATTATATCGAAATCGCCGTCATCATGCCTGATATATTCAAGCGGAACAGGTTCAGCATACGTATCAGGACAGTTGTCAATATAGTAATTAGGGTCGAAGTATTCAAGCTTTACTGGCTGAGTACGTACAAAGTATTCCGTAATATCACAGATACTTGCATTCTTGCCTGTAGCCTGCTTGAATTCATTTATCTTTTCTTCGCAGGCGTTTATATTATTGACGATATATTCAGGAAGTTCGTCAGAACAATTGCGTTCAACTGCATAGGCGTCAAAAATGTCAAATTTACCGTCGTCGTTTATGTCAATATCCAGATCATAATCTTCAATGCAGGTTATCAAATTCTGGATATAATCAGGATACTTGTCTGTACGTGTATACTTTAACGGCTCTTCAGATGCAGCATTTGCAGCTGATACATTCGGAAGCATGAGCAAGGCGGTTGAAAGTGCGGCAAATCGTTTCATAATAATTCTCCCTTCGTTTAATGGGTGTTCATGATCATATGTTGTAACAGTTTCTGTAGTTTCCACAGGAACAAATTCTGTCTGTACGGCTGCTGACGTAATAATACTGTCAACGGCAGTGTAAGACGCAGATGCTTTATCAGATGATCTTGCAGTTTCTGATGATGATACATCTGCTGAAGAAACAGCTGTTGACCCTGCTTTCGTTACGGAAGCTGCTGCGGATGAATGGCTTGCTGTCGTTGATAAGACAGCAGCTGCCTTTTCGGCAGTCGGAGAAGTAACAGGTTCTGTAATATCTTCGATGATGTTAATGTTATCAGGGGACGTGTTAATGAATTTGGCTGAATCCTTGAGATGCCAGATACAGAATGCGGCTGCGGCTGATGCTGCAATACCTGAAACAGTGACTGATACTTTTCGGATACGGCGTGTATGTTCAGCTTTTTCAGCGATAATAGCATCGCCTCTTTCCTTGACGATAGCGGCCATTTCCTTATAGTCCATCATATTCAGCATCCTCCTTTTCGAGTTCTCTTTTCAGAGCATTTTTCGCTCTGTAAAGCAGATCACGTATCTGCTTGCTGCTTTTTTTCATTATCTTGCCTGCTTCGGTATTATCGAAATTCTCGAAGTAGATAAGACAAAGAATCTGGCTGTATTCGGGTTTCAGCTTGCTCACAGCAAGTCTCAGCATTGAACATTTCTCCTGCTGCAAGTAATTCTGTTCGATATTTTCCCCGGTCGGGACGGAATAAGCGCCATCGAGAGATATTTCCTGTATCCTTGAGCGTTTCCGCTGGATGTCAAAGGCTTTGTTCCTTCCTATAGTATATAACCATGTCTTGAATGCGGAATTTCCGTTGAAAACAGGTTTATCTACATAAAGCTTTATGAACACATCGATCGCGGCTTCCTCGGACAGCTCCATATCTCCGATAATACTGTAGATGTAATATATAAGACCATCTTTATAGTCTTTTATGACTTCATCAATTGCGTCCCTGTCACCTGAGAGAAAACGGCTGTAGCTACCTGAACCGTCACTCATTGTTATTCTCCTTTCGACAGGAAATATTTCCTTTGATAATTAGACGTACGGAATATCATGAATGTCGCACCCATTAAAAAAATTTTTTGAAAAGTTATATTTAATGTCTGTTTTTCATTTGCTTTATCTTTCTTTCGGTTGTACATATTATATCATATCAGTTTCAGTGATTCAATGCTATTTGATGAATGACAGATATTATACAGGTCAGGATAACGGGAAGAGCATTGCAGGTTTTCCCAGAGTCATTGTTATAAGCGGTGAGCTATGGTAGGAGTGCTTGCTATATATAAGCTCCTTTCTGCATTTCACTTGTTGCGGGCTCTCCCGACAATGAAGTTAAAATTGAATATGATCCTGTAAAGCGTGAACTCAGCAAGTAATATCAAATGCCCCCGTATTTGTCTTTCGGCAGCATACAGAGGCATTTTTATTCTATTTATTCTTTTCTGGCAATAACAAAACCATTGTTAAGCTGCCTTGATGCTGCCGCCCCATTCAACGACTGTGAAGCCTTTTCTCTCGAAGGTATCAAGCTCCTGCGGCTCGATGTTCACAGCATTTTCAAGTGGAACATACGCCATAAATACGCGCAGCAGGCTGTCAGGTCTCGGTCAACTCATGAGTGTATATCTCATGTTTAAGTTCGAGCCCCATTCCTACAGTTGGTTTCAGTTCATATCCGTATGTATCTGCACTGCGGCCCTTTCTCGCACGATCAGGATATACTAAACAAATCAGACCATTGTCAATATGCGTAGCTCCATAGGAATTACGGAACTCTACAGCGGAATCAAAATCAGACGGGATCCAGTCCGGGAGTTTAGCAACAGCGCCTGTGTCCTCTGCATACAAAATTGGTGCAGAAGCATTAAATGAAAGCAGCGGTCAGTCTTGTGAGCTTCATATCATTCACCTGCCATTCTTCAGATTTGCAGTTTTTAACTGCTTGATTCCATTATACAACGATATCTCGCTGAATACAAGAGATAATTGTACTTTATCATGTCAGGAGACTTATTTCCAGAAGATATTGCACCTGTTCTCGCACCTAATAAGTATGGGAATGTGGCTATATTTCCAATGGCGTGGGGATTTACACATAAAGCTACTCCCAAGCCTCTTGCAAATTGCCGTGTATAAACTGCTGATACAAAGGCTCTATGGAGAGACTCCTGGTACAGGCGTAGATGTGTTATTCCTGCTTCTTGGTATTATGAGTGGGGATATCCTTTATATGATGAAGACAGTCGCAGTATGAGTGAGCATCGCAATACTAAGAAAATCAAGTTTGCAATACAGACAGAAGGCTCAGAAATCACTTATATTGCAGGGGTGTACCGTTATGAGGAACACAGTGGTATGAAGGTGCCTGTGTTCACTGTGCTCACAAAAGAAGCAGAAGGTACTGTAAGAGATATCCATGAGCGAATGCCTATTGTACTGGGTAAGGATAGTCTACAGGACTGGATACGTCCTGACGGAGATCCCAGTGCTATAGTAGAAAAAGCTCTGTCCAACATGGTATTTGAAACAGCCGTTGAGTATCACAGATCTCCGAATGAGTTTATAACAGCATAGGATGTATTTATGAACTGCCCGTAATAGGCAGTTAAATTTTTATATTGTACAATAAAGTGTTCTTGATTTTAAAAACACGGTGTAATTAAGCTGATAATGATATTATATTTGCTTCAATACATTGTTGATATATTCGATAAAACCGATTTTTTACATATATATTGTATATTGGATATAGTTAAATGAATATTCATTTGATATATATCGGTAATAATTGAGAGGTAAAAGTAATTACTGACTGGTGTTACAAAAGCCTTTTTTATAATAATTGCATTTTCGACTGCAGAGCATTGATTAAGAGAAACATATATAATATAAAAAACATATTTACAATAAATATGTTTTTAGCTGTTTTTTATTTCTTTGGGAAATGACAGGATTATACACCATTACTAAAAATACTCCTAAATTTTCAGCTGTCAAAAATACACAAAACACGTTGAACTTCGATGTTGAATATGCTATAATAAGTTTATCATTAAATACAGAGAGGGGTATTTTTATGAAATATTTTAAGAAAATTGGAGGCTTTGTTTCTGCATTGTTGATGGTCGCCACAATGCCCTGTATCACAAATCTTACATCAGCGGCACAGAGCATAGACGGTCTTCTTATAAACGAGGTCTGCACACAGAACAAGAACTGCTTCACTGACAGCCTCGGCAGAGCTTCCGATTGGATAGAACTTCACAACGGAGGAGACGAAGATATCAATATTTCGGGATTCGGACTTTCTGACAGTGCAGATTCTCCGCTGAAGTTCGTGTTTCCGTCAGGTACTGTCATAAAAAGGGGAGAATATCTGCTGATAGTAGCTGATAAGAGCGGCGACGAAATGACTGAGCTGAACACAGGTTTCGGATTGAGCAAGTCGGGAGAGACTATTATTCTTTCAACGCCTGACGGTACTGTGCTGCAAAGCCTTGAAGTGCCTCCCCTTAAAGAGGATACAACCTACGGACGTTCACTCGGTGGAGAATATCTTGTCATGCCGCCTTCACCTGATGCAGCAAATATCTTTACAGTTGCCGAGCCTGTATTCTCGCTGGAATCCGGCTTCTACAGCGAAAACGACGTAAAAGAACTGACTATAAACTCAACAGACAAGGTGTACTACACTCTTGACGGTTCGGATCCTATAAGCTCCGATACGAAAATGTTATACAAGAGCGCTATACCAATGTATGACAGGAGCATAGAGGAGAACGTATACAGCAAGTATCAGCACGAGGATAACAGTCCCTATTCTATTACTCTGAAACAGCGATATGACGCCAATCCCGAGAAGTTTGACAAGGCAACTGTTGTAAGAGCTGTGGCAGTGGCTGAGGATGGAACTTTCAGTGATGTTGTCACCAATACCTATTTTGTAATTAATGATGAAAAGCTGAAATACTATTCAGATATACCCGTAGTTTCTCTTGTTACCGATCCTGATAATCTGTTCGACAAGGACAAGGGTATTTATGTCGCAGGTCAGCAGTACCTTGACTGGAAGAACAGTCCGCAGTATAACCGCAATAAAAGCGAATGGGATACTGATAATGTGGCTAATTTCTTCTCTAAGGGAAAGGAATGGGAGCGTGAAGCGGATATAACCTATTTCAAAAACAGAAACCTCGGTTTCACCCAGAAAATGGGTATACGTATCAAGGGGGCTTCCACAAGGAACAGTCAGACCAAGAGCTTTAATATCTATGCTCGCAGCGAATACGGTGATTCTAAGCTTGACTATAAGCTCATAGATGACAATTATTCCGCAATTGACGGCAAGGTCATTAAGCGCTATGATTCTTTCAGCCTCAGAGCAGTTGCGTGGGTGGACAGAATGAGAGAGCGCGTAGTACATTCATCACTTCGTGATATCCCTGCACTTGCCACCTATGACAGCGACAGGTGTATGCTGTTCATCGACGGAGAGCTATGGGGAATGTATGAGATAATTGAAAAAGCTTCAGATTACTACATACAGTCCAATTACGATATCCCTTCCGAAAACGTTGTTATGATAAAGAACGGCGAGGTCGAAGAGGGGACGGATAGCGATCTTGAGGAACTGGAAGAGATAGGTGAGTTCTGCATGGCACATGACCTTTCAGTTGACGATAACTATAACTACGTAACGTCGAAAATAGATGTGGAGAGCCTTATCGACTGTTACTGTGCGGGACTTTACCTCGGCACATGGGACTGGCCGAACCATAACTATCTCATGTGGAGAAACAGCGGTGAAGCCATTGATGGTAATATCTACAGTGACGGAAAATGGAGGTGCGGTTCATTTGACTTTGATTATTCTGTAGGACTTACCTATCAGAGCTTCGGAGGAGTTGAGGGCTATCAGTACGACAGCTTCCGCAAAATGGACAGCGCCAAAAAGGAAATACCGACTTCAATATTCATGGCCCTGCTTGGCAATCCCGAGTTTAAACAGCAATTTGCGGATAGGTTTTATTCCTATGCGTATTCTGTATTTGAGCCTTCAAAAATGAACGCAGAGCTTGACGATGAAGAAAACAGATACATGGACTATATGACAATGACTGCATGGCGCTGGAGCAGCGGAAAACCGCGTTCTGGCTACAACGGTTATCTGTCAGAGCAGAAAAGCTATTATCACAGTGAAATGGAGAAAATGCGCACTTTCTTCAACAGGCGTGCGGAGTATGCTATTGAGGATATGCAGAATTATCTCGGTATCTCAAGGAATAGCTCGACTATTACTGTAACAAGACAGGGAATGGGAGAAATATCCGTCGATAATGCTTATGCAGCTTTTGGCGGAAATGTCTGGACGGGTTCCTTTGAGAGCGGTCAAAAGGTAACTATTACGGCAAAGCCTGCCGATGGTTATGTTTTTGCAGGCTGGTCCGGAGCGGCAAGCTCAGATTCTGCGAATATAACAGTTACCGCTGATAAAACACTATCGCTGGTATGTACTTTTAAAAAAGCCGAGTATGAACAGGGTGATCTGAATATGGACGGAACTGTAAATGTAGCCGACCTGCTCCTTATGAGCAAATATCTCCTCGGTGCTGCAGACTTCACAAAAGCTCAGTTCGGACTTGCCGATATGAACGGGGATAAGGCGGCTGACATATTTGATCTTGTATGTTTGCGTAAGAAACTGTTGAAATAGTATTATAATAATCAGTGTGTATTGAATTTTAAACTGTAAGTGGGATTGATACAACCGAAAAGGCTATAATTAGGTAAAAACACGACACAACGTGGCATAATAAACCAGTTCCCGAAAGGGAACTGGTTTTATTGCTTCTATGGACATTTAAGAATACTAATAAGACAACTACCGTTTCTAAAACAACAACAAATACTACTGCAAAGCTAAAGACTTCGCCTGCATGATAATGAACGCAATTATGGTCAAAATAGGTATCCAATATTTAGGGTATTCTCTGACTGCAATATTTCTTGACATTCGCAACATTAATTGCTTTCATAATGTGTAAATATGACAATAATGTTAATTTTATATCAACTTTTATTGTTGTAAATTGACAGGCAAAGCAATAATATGATATAATATATGTATAGTATATGTTTAGCTTTTTTTCATACTATCCTTACAAAAAGCTATCGAAAGGAGGCGGTATCATGACAAAAATCCAAGCACTCTCAGCATTGCTCGCAGGTACGGTTTTATTCTCTTCCACAGGCTGTTCCCTTGGAAAAAACAAGGAAAAAAAGCATGAGATACAGAAATTCACAGGACTTTTCTGTGCGCGTAACGACACAACTCTTGACGAAAATAATGAAATCAGAAATATCATAGCCGAAAAAACAGGCTACATCCTCTATGAAGAATGGATGAAGGATCAGGCAGACGTTGACAAGATATTCAGCGACATGATGATCTCAAGAAAATATCCTGATTTCATGTCACCTGACGGTCCGAATTGTCAGCGTCTTATCAAGGAAGGAGCCTTTATCCCCCTTGATAATTACTGGGATAACTATCCAAATCTAAAATCATTGTATTCAGACGCTGAATGGGAGACGCTTCGTGCCGATGACGGTCATATCTACTATATACCGCTGTTTTCTGCAGTCAACAAGCAGGTCACGGGCAACGTCCACGACGGTGAAGCCTTTTGGATACAGGTCAGGGTGCTTGAATGGGCAAATTATCCGCAGCTTAAAACCCTTGACGACTATTTCGACCTTATTGAGGCTTATATTGCCGCCAATCCTGTTGACGAAAACGGCGAGCCATATATAGGCTATGAGATACAGGCGACAGAAGTCCGTATGTTTGCTCTGGACAATCCGCCTATGTTCCTTGACGGTCATCCCAACGACGGCTGCTGCTTCGTTGATCCTGATACTCTCGAAGCAAAGGACTACAACCTGCTCCCCACAGCAAAAAAGTGGTTCAGTAAGCTCAATGAGGAATACCATAAGGGCATAATCGACCATGACTGCTTCTTTATGGAAACCGCTGATTATTACGACAAGCTTGCAACAGGAAGAGTTCTGGGAATGGTAGACCAGCATTGGAATTTCGGAAGCACAGAGCGTAAGCTCCCTGCCGAATGTACATATATCCCCTTCGGGCTTACTATCGACGGTACTCTCACAGAGCACTATCGTGACAACCCTGCTTTCAACGCTTCAACGGGAGTTGGCGTAAGCATAAGCTGCTCAAATCCCGACGGCGCAGTCGAATTCATGAGCAAACTTATCGAACCCGAGATACTGAACCTCCGTTACTGGGGCATTGAGGGAACAGACTATTTCGTAAATAAGGACGGCTATTTTGACCAGACTGAGGAGCAGTACAACAATTGGAACGACACAGCATATTCGCTGAAGCACAAATGTGAATACAGTTATATGCCACATTTCGGCGGTATGGCTCCTGACGGCAAGAACGCCTATGCTCCTGGCAATCAGCCAAATATCTTCCATGACCACCTTGCTCCTGCTATACAGACGTGCTTTGACGCCTACGGCAAACAGACATACAGCGATTTCCTTAATACTCCGTCGGAAAACCCTCCATGGTATCCTATGTGGTCCTTTGAGAGCTCGGCAACAAAGGAGACTGAGTACGGCAAGGTATCAAGTATGCTAAGCGACCTAAAGCATAAGTATATGCCTCTTATGGTCATGAGCGATGACTTCGAGAATACATGGGAGGAATACAAAAACGCATATAACAAGGCAGAGCCGCAGATATACTTCGACGCACTTACAGATGAGGTCCACAGAAGATGCGGTATAGCTTCAAACATGAATAATTGATATAAAAGAAAAATGCTTCCCTTTCGGGAAGCATTTTTATGTCATGGTAAGCCGATGCATATATGATTATTATTTTCTCTCGTTTTATGCATACAATGCAACAAGTAAGACAAGGATTCTTTTGAGGATTACATGAAAAAACAATGATTTATGAGGATGGCTCTACGCCGTCGTTTTTACTCTCTCCACTCCTCAAATAATTAAATGCCTTATTTATATAATAATCCAGAGCTTTAAACTTACTAAACGCATTCAAAACTTAACATTTTATCTATTGAATAATCCTTACTTATCTTATATAATAAAAATGAATAGATTGTTTCTTGCTCACGCATATATATTTGGTAAATATTGTTAAAAAGCTTATTGCCATTCAGCATCACATATTATCAAAGGGGGAGGATAAATATGACGAGCACGATCTATAATAATTCCTACGATATTGCTGCTGTTATGCTTTGCATATGCTGTATATTTTACTTCATAATGTCCAAACGCATACATCACTTCAAGCACACACTGTATGCAGCTCTCTGTGTCTGTGTCTTTTCCGGAAGTCTCAGCAATATTTTAGCAGGTTATTTTGCTAAATCAAAAATCAATCTGGCAGCGAATATCTCAATCAGCTTATACTTTCTTGTCAATGTACTAACAATGTATGTATTCGGATTATATGTCCAATGTTTAAGCGGACATCTCATAAACCGGCGAAAAAATTTTTATCTTATGTACAGCATTCCCGCAGTAATTGCATTTTGCCTGATATTAGTCAACTTTTTCTTCCATTTCCTTTTCTACTATGATACCGACTGCAATTATATCCGAAATAATTCATTCCTTATTTTACATACACTTGTAATGTTTTATCTCGGACATACGATCTTTGTACTGCTCAGAAATGCTACGTTCATACAAAAGCAAAAAATCCTCTATCTATTCTCAGGACTGGCGTTCGTTATCACGGGTATTGTTGTACAGATACTGTTCCGCCAGTTGCAGATACAGCTTTTTACGGAAGCAGTTATGCTTTCGTTGATGGCGATAGTATTTGAAAATGCCAGTCTGGAAGTGGATACCGAACTGAATGTATACAAACGTAAAGTATTCCTTGAATTTTACAAAACAGCCTGCGATATGAAAAGCCAAATGACGCTTATCGCTGTTTCACTTGTAAATACAGAACAGCTTCTCAGCACCCTTTCTTCCGAAGAAAAGACTGTCGCATTCCGCACCGTCTGTGAAAAGATCTCAAAACTGGTTGGGCACAACAATGTTTATGCCTATACTACGGAAAAATATGCGATCATGTTAGAAAGGAATAAAATAAAAAACTATAGTATTGCCGAAAATGATTATCTTATAGCACTGGAAGCAATGTTTAATCAGAGCTGGACGGTTGGAAACAAGAAAATCTACTTCAATGCGCTTGTAACTGTGATTCATCTCCCTGAAGATACAGATAATGTGACGCTTGATTCTGCTTTTCACAGAGGCAGAGATCTGAACTTTACCGATTCAAATATGATCCTGCGAAATAACAAAGATGTGAATATTATCCGCAAGCGCACAAGAATGCTCAATGCTGTACGCCGTGCCTGTGAAAACAGGTCGTTCATTGTGTACTATCAGCCGATTTGGTCAGTAGATTCACAGTCGTTTGTTTCTGCTGAGGCACTTGTCAGAATGGATGATACCGAGCTCGGATTTATCCCTCCCGATGAGTTTATCAGCGCAGCAGAAGAATATGGTCTTATCTCAAATCTCGGTGAGATCGTACTTGAAAAGGTCTGTGAGTTCTATGCAAACTATCATCCAGAGCAGTATGGCATCGAGTGGATTGAACTGAATGTTTCTCCATATCAGCTCGGCGACGCAAATATTGTACAGAAATTCGCCAGATTACTCCATAAATATAATGTTCCCGTCTCTTTCATCAATCTGGAGCTGACAGAAACAGTGGACGTATTCCGCAATAGTATATTTAATGATACACTGAAACAGCTGAAAGATTATGGCTTTACATTTTCCATGGATGATTACGGTACGGGTTATTCTAATTTAGCTAATCTTATGTCCAATAACTACAAGACTGTGAAAATAGACAAGTCCCTGCTTTGGAAAGCAACAGACAAGGCCGGCATGGATTTTCTGATGATCACGGTCAATCAGCTCAAATCCATCAAGCTGCAAGTACTTCAGGAGGGAGTTGAGACTAAGGAGCAGCTGGATATTATCACTTCCTTCGGCGGTAATCTGATCCAAGGCTACTACTTCTCAAAGCCGCTCTCTGACATTGATTTTATTGCCTACTGTAAAAGATTTGCAGGATGATTAACCAAGGGATTCTAATATATACGAATACGTCCCCGCAACTGCGGGGACATTCAGTTTACTTTTTATAGTAGTCCGAATACTGAACAACAATACGGTTTTCGGGGTGAGTGTCAAATGTGTACAGGAATAATATGAACAGCCATTCAAGGGGCTTCATTACAAAATAAACTACATCAGCACGGGTGCGGGTAGTTATGTATTTTGAGACAGGATAACCGTGCTTATCGTAGAAGCCGCGGACAATCCTGTGGAAGCGGGGCATTCTTTCCATTATAAGATCCTCAAAGGCATTGGAAACAAGCAGCTGACGATTGACAACGATAGTCTCACCTCGGCGTTTTCCGTAACGTACAGGCTTGACTATTTTTTCATGTCCCCCTGCGGCAACAGTGCAGAGATAATGCCCTTCATAGTCGATAGGAGGAGGCGGTATCTGCTTAGAAAACGTCCAATCTGCCGTCATGGTAAATGCCTTTATTACACCGTCAGGTCCCTGTCCGAGAATAACATATAATATTACTAAAATAAGTACGGCAGGAAGTATCATAAGGAAGTGAAAAGCAGTAAGAGCAGCTGCGTGGGGGACTGTTTTACTCTTCGTTGCTGCTATCAAAAATGGCGGTAAATCATCTGATGATATATTCCGTCATTCCTTCACGATTACAGCTATAGCACAGGGCATTCTTCCGTTCACAACGTGGTATTTCACATTTTTATATCCCATATCTGAAAAAAATTTCTTGTAGCAATCCATATCAAACTGCTTTTTGAAATCAGCTCCCAGCATTTCAATAATCCTGACTGCCAGCTTTCCTGATTTTCTTGTCATATTGATGTATGTTGGGATAATGATCTTACCGCCCTGCTTTACTACCCGTTCAAGCTCGTGTAAAGCCTTTTCAGGTTCATCAAGCAGGTGTATGACATTTCCTGCAATTACCTTATCAAAGCTTTCATCTTTGTATTTCAAATTCGTTATGTCAGCTCTTCTGAAAGTAACATTTTGATACATATGGCACTTTTTTCCAGCTTGCTTTAACATTCCGACAGCGTAATCGGTTGCAATAAGATTTCGACATTTTTGCGCTATATAAATGCTAATAGCACCTGTTCCGCAGGCACATTCCAGTACATTATCTGAAGGCTCTATCATTTCAGCGACCTTTGCTCCTGTTCCCGTAAAAACTTTTCTGTTGTAAATAGTTTCAAACAGGTCATAGATTGGTGAGATCTTGTCCCAGAATACCTTTTTGCTCATGGCAACAACCTCCTGTAAATTCCTTCCACAAAAATGAACATATGAGCATCTATTCATATATTATCATTTATTCTGTAATTTGTCAATAGGCATTTTATATCAATTTCTCCGGCGCTCAAAAACAGAAAAGATAGTACAGATTCAATGTATTAACAGGTATTTTCCTATACCTCGCTTTATAACGTGACTAATCCCCCGTCGACACCTGATAAAAATGCGCTCTCACTATGGAGAGCGCATCTTTATATTCATTACTTTGAAGTAATCAGTTTTTCCGTCACTGAAACAACAAAAGCTTTCTCATCATAACCATGTCAAACATGTCTGTTATGCCGTCCTCGCACAGGTCTCCTGCCTGCCAGTCTGCAAGCTGAGCTCCCGGCTTTGCCAGAAGCCAGTTCTGCATCACAACAAGGTCTGCAACGTTAAACTGCTTGTCAGCATTGACATCGCCGCGTATACCTTCCTCTTCGGGCTCTTCCCTGCCGCTGTAGCTTACAGCAGGCTCATCGGCAGCACTGCTGCTTAACTGAATATAGTCCACAGCACCTTTGAAGCTCTTTCCGATAACTGCGCGGTCATCGGCAGAAGCACTCATAACCGACTGTATATCCAGGGTAAGCGTGCTGCTTGCCGCCTCCCTGTCGTTTATCAGCAGGCTGCCTTTGCCGTTGATGATACGGACAGTGACCTTGCTCCACTCTCCCTTTGAAAGAGGAGCAGAAGCCGTTAGTTTTTCGGTGATTTTTCCGTCTGTAAGAATAAGCTCCGCAGTTCCTTTTTCATTGCACGGAGTAAGTGAAACGCATGCTTTATCATCACCAAAGTGAAGTATCTCCTGACCATTGCCTCCGCCCTTCCAGAGAACTCCTATACTCAGCTGAATATCTCTGGTCTGAAGCAGTGACGTATCAAGAAGCAGACAGTCCTCACTGCCGCTGAAGCTCATAACACCCTTGGCTGAGGTACGCTCCGAAGCCCACTCTGCACCAAGCCGACGGGCATATGTGGCGGTATATTCATCCTTTGCCCAGTACTGAGAAGCTTCTCCGAAGTCATAGCCTGCGATGTAGTTCTTAGGCGCTGAATGCTGACCGGAGTCGTCAAGCCAGCCGAAGTTCACACCGCCGCTGACCGCCTTATCGTTGCTGTAGTCGCCGTCGAGAATCGCACTTCCCATATATGCCGAGCTGCCGTAAAGATAAGCCATTCCCTTTGCTGCTGCGTTATCGGACAGCTTTACCGCATCGGCAATATATGCCTTTTGCAGTACCTTTGCATTATCCGAAACGGAGCATGCGCCTGTAACAACGGCACTGCCGCTTACTGCAGCATTTCCGCTTATGCTGATACTTCCCTGTTTCCAGCCGTTATCGTAGTACCAGCCACCTCCGTCAACTACCGCATGACCGCTGATAACTGCGTTATCCTGTGCAGTTACGCTGTTTGCCACAACTGCATGATCCTCAACGCGGACGTTTCCGGAGAGCTTTGCATTTCCAAGCACCATAGCGTCAGATCCAACATATACCGAATCAGCCACCTTTGCACTGTCAGCTACCCAGCCGCCGCCGTTAGAATGAATATGTCCCTTGCCCCTGGAATAGCCGCCGCTTTGACGGACATCGGCGCCGCCGAGCTTCACCTCATATGGATAACGCCTGCGCTCAGTGCCATCTCTGTACGGCGAGTCCTTTTCCTTGTGGAAGGCATTTACTCTCACCAATTTTGCGGGCATAGCAGTAACTGTAAGGTACGCAGATACAGCCCCATTTGCAGATACGCTCGCCTTTTGTCCGCTTTCAAAAAGCTCTGAATAGCTCTCCTTTCCATTTGCGTCAACGGTAACGATACAAGCCTTCCAGCCTGCATTGCTGTCATTTGAGATACCGCGGAGTTCTGCTGAAACAGTATCACCTGTGATATTCAGCGGTATAATATTGATACCGCCCTGCATGGGAGCTTCCTCCTGAGGCACCTGAAGCCAGCCACTGCCGTAGTCCTGCAAAACGGTGTAGTACAGATTCCAGAAAAATGGAGACTCTGCCAGCTTCTTGTGAAATTCCGCATTGTAAGCCTCTTTTGCGCCGAAATCAAAAGTCGCCATTCGCTTTGCATAGTTTCCGAAGATAGTCTGAGCATCTGAACCGAAAAGCCTTGTGATAGTATCGAATGGGTATTCATCGGGCTTTGCTTCGGAGATGATACGCTTTACAGCCTTTACTCCGAGCCCATCAATATTATCGGGATTGTAGGAGAGGTAAACCAGAAACGGCCATACTTCATAGTAGTTTCTGCCGTGGGGAATGGTGAGGCTGAGATTGCGGAGATATGGCTCGAACCAGCAGGTCCTGACATCACCGCTGTAATAATCGCTCCCTATGTACATCTCACGGAACCAGTTGGCAAGAGACTCCCACCACGCTCCGGTTATCTCCTGATCAACCCATGCCTTCTGCTGCATAGTCACAACATGACCAAATTCATGGGCGATGGTAAGCTCGTCCAGCATTGCGTCGGGACTGATTATCTCAATGCCGTATCCGTCCTCTGAGCTCATAAACGCCCAGCCCTCAGGATATTTGTCCAGCCCCGTATTTGTCAGATAGACGTTGGTCTTATACTTCTGAGAGCTCTTTCCATAGATGTCAACGTTCATATTCTCCATGCCCAGATACTCGCCGTAGCACTTCCACAGCTGCTCATAGTTGGCGAGATTGCGCTTAAGAAAAGCCTCGTTGACCTGCCCGGTGATGTCATTGTTGCCGTAGAAGATGACAAAATGCTCCGACTCAGCATAATTGGCTGTCTGGCAATAGCCCCACTTGTCGCGTATCTTGTACTCCTCCGCAGCAGCAGTGTGCGGTACACAGCTCAGCATTGAGGCTTCCACAGCCACTGACACCAGTAAAGATGTGAGCTTTTTCATTGTATCCCTCCTTGATATGATTTTCCGTTCAACGTTTTCTTCATTATGCCATATAAGCGAAGCGTATATGGTTTAATCGCCCGATTGCAGAGAGCAAATCTCTGATTTGCATTCATTATATCTTATAAAGTCATTATACCATATAATCCTGAAAATATCAAACCGACAATGAACTATGTTTAAGTTGATCCGCCGTGCCCTGCGTCAAGGACGATTATCGGCTTCTCGTTGTCAAGGTCTGTCAGTGCTGTCGGCAGAGCACCATTTTCGGCTCTTTCTGCAATACGCGAAGCTCCGTACAGAGTGAACAGCGCACAGCCGCACAAAAGTGCTCCGCTGACTATCTTTCTGTGTGTTTTTCTCATATCTTTTCTCCTTTTTTCGATATTTGGTCAGTGAATTATATGAGAAATTCTGAGAATATATGCAAAAACTCCGACCATATGGTCGGAGTTCTTTATATTAAGCCAATGAAGGAATAAGTCCTAAAAGATACTGCTGTATACGAAGTGCATCATTTACCGTCAAGCCATTTCCATCTGTATCTGCATATTTAAATCCTTCTGAAGTTATATGACTTTGATCAGTTCCGTTTACTCCGTACTTATTGGGATTTGCAAGTGCCTGCATTATAAGTACAGCATCAGACATATCGATTTCACCGTCTCCATTAGCATCACCATATATGTGTTCCTCTTCAGTTGGTAAAACTCTCTTGGTTTTGCGGAGGGGATCATTTTGTTCTCTGATATCTATATTTTCCCATTGGTCGTCTGTTCCGTTATATATTATTTCATCAAGTTTTTGAAGATCCTGTGAAGCATGAACATCAACAAAGTTAAGTTCTTCGGGAAGTCCGATAGCGGTCACATTGTATAACGAATTAAGATAGTTTTTAGGCATCGATTCGCCGTTGAGAATAGTAAGCTTTTTAAAGCCTTCCGGTATTTTTATATCGTTCCACGGAACATCTTCATTATCGCAGAATAATATTCTGAGTTGATCATTTCCATAAAGGTTGAATCTGTCCTTAGTTTCAATAAATGTTGGCAATATCAACTCCTCCAGTGATGAAGAATTGTAAAATAAACCGCCTGTTATGCTTTTTATATCGCCACGTATAGTTACTTTTTTCAGTGAAGCACAACCTTCAAATGCGCCAAAGCCTATGGTATCAACGCCATTAAGTTCAATGCTTGTAAGCTTGCTTGTACCATTGAAGCAACCGACGCCCAGACTCTTTAAATTATTACCGAATACAATGTCACCCAGTTGTAAATTATTGCAACTTCGGAACGCATAGTTACCGATAGATTCAACATCCTTGAAAACTTCCGAGAACGAAAGCTCCTTAGTATCATCAGAACAAATTATTTGTTCAACATTGCACCATTCAAATGCATTTGATCCAACTTTTTTGATACCCTCGGGCAGAGCAAATGTCGTTACACTGCCAAGACCGCTGAACGCGCCATCAGGGATTGTTTCGCCACTAAGTATAGCTACCTTATTTAATGTTTTAGGTACTTCAGTAGAATTGTATGCCCCATCTTCATTATCGTTGAAAAGCTGAGAAAGCGAATGGCTACCTCTGATAGTTATGAATGATGGCAGCGTAAGTTCTTCCATAGAATTAGTGCGATAGAATATACCTCTGTAATCATCAATATTTGCTTTGATAACGGCTTTTTTTAGATTGCTGCATTTCTCAAAAACGCATACTCCCATGGAAGTGACACTTTCCGGAATGTATACGCTTGTTATTCCTGTAGCTTCCTGAAAAGCCTGATGGCCTATTGATGTAAGTTTATCTCCAAATACCAAATCACCGATTGGCACTTTGTTTCCAATGAAGGCTTTTTCACCTATAACCTCAACGTCCTTGAAAAGCTCAGAAAAGGAAAGATTCTGGGACTCGTCACTGCATATTATATTTGTGGCAGAAAATCCAGGGAAAGCATTTTTACCAATGCTTTTGATACCAGCAGGAACTGCAATAGTTTCAGCAACTCCGAAGCCGTTTAATGCACCATCCGGTATAGCATCACCGCTTAATACAGTAACTTTTTTCAGACTCTCCGGAACCTCTGTTGAATTATAAGCTCCATCTTCATTGTCGTTGAATATATTAGCAAGATTTTTGCTGTCGTTGACCGTCATAAATGACGGTACAATTAGTTCTTCAAGTGAAGAAGCTCTATACAGGAAGCCCCTGATCTTTTCAGCCTTTGCGCGAATATCTACCTTTTTAATATTGGAGCATTCTTCAAATGCACTGCTGTTGATATAAGTTACGCTTTCAGGTATATAAACGGAGGTTATACCTTTATCTCCCTGGAATGCCTGCACACCGATAGTTTGCAGTTCATTTCCGAATACGATATCTCCGAATGGAACGTCATCGCAGAATATAAATGCCCATTTCCCTATAGACTTAAGTTTTGATGGGAATACAAGACTTTCCGATGTATCGTTCTCTCCACCGTAACGAAAAGCCTTAAGCTTTTTACAGCCGCAGAATGCATAATCTCCTATACTTTTAATCTCATTTGAAATATATACTACTTCAAGGTTTTCAGCTCCATCAAATAAATGATTGCCAATACTTGTGATATACTCGCCATTTTCAGGGTCATTATCATTAAATACAACTTCCTTTATGTTTTTTACATTTTTAATTGACAGATTTCTGTCGGAATACATATCACCGCTGCCATATATATACATACTGTCATCTGGATATACAAATCCCCAGATATTTTCACCAAGTTGAACTGATTCATATATCTGTTCATCAGCATTGCATACAGTTTCAGTAATTACAGGCTCAACCGTCTTTGCAGTAGTAGTCACAGGAGGATTCTTTGTTTCTTCTCCTCCACTCGTTTTTATATCATCTACTTTTAAAATTCCATTATCATCTGTTGAAAGCGTAAATTCAACATTTTCCGGATGCTTGCAGTTGTCCACTGAAAAGCTTCCGCTTGTTGATTCTCCGGCATATTCCGCACTATATGAATAACTACCGTTATCACAATAAAATACTGCCTTTCCCCCTGAAGTAGTCTGTTTCAAACCTTCAAGTGTTATCACAACTCCATCAATAGCAGCACCTGTAGCTGTATCACTTGCCAGGAATTCAACTCTGTATTTCCTATGCGGACATACCTTTTCTTCAGGATTATCTGCATATGCTACTCTATAATCCTTATGTGTATCATAAGGATCTAAAGAAGTAATACCAAAACAGCTCTCACACCAATCAAACGGCAATGGAAAATCCAAAGTTGCTTCAACAGGCAGCGAGAATTTTTTGCTTACAATTGTTGCAGTCATACCAAAATGCAATCGTGCAGCAACTGTGGAATAGAAACACAACGCACATGAATGATAATAATCTTCCTTTTTATCAGTGATAACCACACGGCCTGATTCTGATTTTTCCCGATTTCTTGACTCCCAGGCATCTCTTAGATCAATATTTGTCTCAACAGTTGCAACTATACCGAAAGTTGCCTCAAATGCAACTGCTAATAGTTTCCTGTGTATCAGAACAAGTTCCGGAGTAAACTGCAATCCTATAAAGAACTCGCCTTCTAATTCAAGTGAAAGATTGAAATTTTTTCTATCTTCATTAGATACTCTCTGGATCTTGTCATCTTTAGAATTATACTTAAAGCCAAAAACAAAATTTATAGAAGCTGTTAGTTCAAGCGAACCTGTAAGACTAACTACCAATGCCGGTTTTATATCTATATATACTCCCATTATTCCTATTGGAATTTTAATATCACATAAATCAAATCTTCTTTCTAGATCCCTATACTTTTCAATTTTGTCTTTGTTTTTTTCAGGATCATATATGTAGTCATGATCTCCACCATGTATTCTGTCCGGATTATATATATATTCATAGTCTCCATCAGGTATACTTTTTCCGCTCTTATCCTTTAAGCTTTTAATCATATCAGAACTTAGATTACCTTCTACTCCAAATTTGAAAGTAAAATCCAAACCGCACGTTATTGACAGTCCTGCACTGGTATATCCTTTCTTTTTATAAAAATTAAAGCTTGATTTAAAAGACAGAGCACCATAAACATCTACATCTGCTCCAAAGAATTTGTCATCAAATATATCATCTTTAGGAAATCTCACAGATATTTCTGCATCATCACTATATCTGATAGGAAAGTTTTTTCTGTTTATTCTAAAATCAAGCGGCTGTGATAAAGAATGTGTAAATATTTCTTCTTCATAATCTGGGAAAAAAACTCCTTCGTCAGACACAGTAGTATCAACTTGAATGTCACCATCTTCCACTTGTGTTTCCAGTTTTATAAAATCAAACATTTCATCAATATTATTACTACCCTTTATTGTTGCAGTATCACCATCTATATCGACCTCATCAACTGAAACTGCAATTACATTTTCATCATCAGGCTGAATATAAAACAAATCACCGCTCTGAAGATAATGTATAGTATCATCAATATTCTCAAAAACGAATGTGCCACTGTCATAATCTGCTGTAACAAGCGTATTTTCACTTTCTGAACTTTCGGCTTTGATTGTATCTTCGCTTAAAACAATAAAATTATTATCTTCGTTCTCGTCAAAATTAACCACCTGTTCCGCATTGAAATCATGAATATTAGTATCTGAGATCTCCTGCATTATCTTTATATACTTATCTAGCTTAAAGGTGTTACTTAGAACTTTTCCTTTTTTGTCAACAAGCTGTGCTTGGACAAGATAATACTGCGGCAATGCAGCTACATCAGCTTTAGCCTCTGTTGATACATATTCTCCTTCTTTTACTTCTTTTTTTACTTCTTGTACTGTCTCATTCGTTACTTCATCAACAAATGAAAACACAAGTATACATTCTTTTTTCTGTGATGAGGTTGCAATTAACATTCCGCTCTCTGCATCAAATCCAAGATTAGTTACACTGAAAGTGTCATTTTCAATGTCAGCAAGCAATTTTAGATCTGGGTTAATATCATTCTCTTCAGATGACTTAGTTATGTACTTTCCAAGAGAATTGGTTGCCTTGAGTTCATAATCAATTTGTTTATCATTAAATTGCGTTTCTGATAATGAATCAATGCCATTTTGAGCCGTTGAAAAATTTCCTGTCATAACCGAAGTTATCGTAATAATTGCGGTTAAGGCACTCGTGATTATTTTTTTGATCATATCATTACTCCTTTTTCAATTATTTATGTAATTTTAACATACATTAGCATTATACCATATTTAATTTTTTTATTCTAATCATTAATTGTTAACTTTTAAAGATTTTTCACTTTTCCTTATATAAATTGAAATACATTTTATTCAAGATTTACAAACGAATCAAATATATCATGTATTTATAAAAGACAAAAAAAGCTCCCCAAGGGGAGCTTTGCTGTTTATATGAACTATGTTTAAGTTGATCCGCCATGCCCTGCGTCAAGGACGATTATCGGCTTCTCGTTGTCAAGGTCTGTCAGTGCTGTCGGCAGAGCACCATTTTCGGCTCTTTCTGCAATACGCGAAGCTCCGTACAGAGTGAACAGCGCACAGCCGCACAAAAGTGCTCCGCTGACTATCTTTCTGTGTGTTTTTCTCATATCTTTTCTCCTTTTTTCGATATTTGGTCAGTGAATTATATGAGGAATTCTGAGAATATATGCAAAAACTCCGACCATACGGTCGGAGTTTTTAATATTAAGTCAATGATGGAATAAGTCCTAAAAGATACTGCTGTATACGAAGTGCATCGCTTACTGTCATTCCATTTCCGCCTGTATCTGCATATTCAAACCCTTCTGAAGTTATATGACTTTGATTAGTTCCGTTTACTCCGTACTTATTGGGATTTGCAAGTGCCTGCATTATAAGCACAACATCTGACATATCAATCTGTCCGTCATCACTTTATAGCCACCTTTGGCATTGACCTAACCTTCTTGTTTCAATAGTTTTTTCTCTTCACCTGACGGTTTACGAGTTTCTCTATCTTCTCTGTGACAGCTTTCCGCAAATGTTCAACATCTGCTGATCTGAAGCTGTTTTTCGTATGTATGGTTTCCTTCATGGTACTCCCTCCTTCCTTGAATTTTATGCAGTCAAAGAGTATCATATAACCTTTGACCTGCGCCATTATGGAGACAAGCTTCAATGAAATAAAAATTATTAGGACGGCTTTACGCCGTCCTTTCTTTGAAAAAATACATTTGTGATTATTTAAATGCTTTTTTTCTTTTCAAAACATTGAAAGTCCCCCAAAAATGTGATAAAATATTTTTTTAGAAAAAATGTCCTACTTGATATCACAAGTACGAGTGTATATAATGAAAGCGATCGCTGAACTGAATAGGAGGAATACATATGACAGATCAGGAGTTCAAGAAATACATGGAACGATCTCCGGAAGAATGCATGAGAGTAGTTTTCGATGAATACTGCAATTATGTATACGTAATAGCTGCAACTAAACTAAAAAACTGCGGTACTACGGAAGATATAGAGGAATGTGTGAGTGATGTTTTTACTGAGGTATTCAAAAGGATAAATTATATTGGTGAGCGTGATGGCGACCTGAAAGGATTTATCGGAGTTATCGCCAAACGCAAAGCAATAGATATGTACAGAAAACTTAGTGTAAAAGCTGATAGGACCATATCTACTGATGATGAAGGATTCATAGAAATATCGTCCGGAGAAAACATAATAGAATCTACTGAGATGTCAGAACGTAATTCCATCTTACTTAATAAAATAAAAGAATTAGGCGAACCTGACACGACGATCATAATAAAGCAGTACTACTACAATATGACAGTAGCTGAAATAGGGAAAGCAATTTCAATGACATCAGCCGCAGTACAGAAACGAAGCGTTCGGGCAAGACAAAAGCTGAAAACGATGCTTTGTGAAGTCGGCATAAATTATTGAGGAGGAATATGTATGAAACAGAAAGATGAAATTTTCAATGAATTCGACATTGACCTTGAAACTGCAAACAGAATTGCGAAGGAGTACCCGTCCCTGTCAGATTCAGCCAGAGAGAGGATGTTTAATATGACTAAGGAAAAAATGAATATATCAAATTATACTGATGAGAGAAACAATAACAGCGTATATGGTGTGGAAAGATACAATCGTCCAAGATGGATAAAATTTGCAAGTATGGCAGCGACATTTGCTATAATCGCAGGTGGCATCGGTGGCGGAGGCTATCTGCTCCGCAATATGAAGAAGCCGGTTCCGGCTGTAAGCACATCATCAGAGACAGAAGTTACTACTACATCTTCTGTAACAACAAATGTTACCACAACTACAGCAGTTGCTGAGACAACTACCACAGTAACTGAGGCAAAGCATTTAACTCCTGAAGAGGCAGCGCATAAGCTTACAGATAGTTATTGGGATTATGAGTGCTTCTTTGATAGTGTTGCACATACAAAGGCTGATTATAATGCTGAAAGCTTAAAGTTCAATTACACTATGCAGTATGCTAGATATACACCTGATATTGAGCTAATATATTACAAAACTATTGATGAAAGACTTACAGAGAAAACTATGGACGGTCTGAAGAAGATATACAACAATTATTATGGCAAAAATTATGATCCATTCTATTCTGTAAATGCTGAGTACACAAATAACTATGAATTATTCGGACCTTCATTTACAGCAGATACTCTTCCTGCTGACGGCAAATTGGATCGTGCATATACCTACATCATGTATGAGGGTGAATTATACCAGTATTGTCCGGGTAAAGGCTATTTTGGCGGTTATTATTGGACAGATGAGCAGATAGATATATCTGATGTTACAGAAGTCTCCTTTACATTGAATAGAAAATTTAAAAATGATGGAAATGAGGTATATGAGCCATCAAAGGGCGAAGTAACATTCAGAATAGCATTCGATGAAGATGCACAGGATTGGAGAATTGAGCAGAAGGATGTTGAATATGAATATCAAGATAATTCTGCAACAACTGAGACAAATTCTACATCTATTGAATAAGCTGCACAGAAGCTTACTGATGATTATTAATCAGGGCAATGGTGCTCGTCCGAATGAAGCGCCATTCAGCTTATAATACATAATAAGGAAGCCCATTACGGTAATGCCATTAAGCTAAGAAGACAAAGTAAAAGAAACAGTAGTATGTTTAATGTAAGAAGACATACTACTGTTTCTTTTATAATATACACTTATATAGCATATAAAGTCAAGGAATCATTTGTTTTCAAACTTCTATTGAATAACACTAGGCGCTATAGGCGAATTAGCTCTCACAACAATCCTTTCACTATACATCTCCCTGGCAGGAAGATTATGATAATAATAAATAGTTTGAAAAAAATGCGCTCTCCAACAAGTAATTGGAGAGCGCATAATATTTTTACTTGGAATACTGAGCTGCCATAAAATATGGGGAACTACTTATTACTTCTTTTTCAGAGCGGTAAAGGTACTTGTGAAGCTTTCAACGCCCTTTGTACCCAAGCTTGATGTGTATGCATGCACATTTGCATTTGAAGCACAATTGTCAAATGCATTGTTGCATGAACCTGTTGCTATACGATCTGTGCCAATAGAATTGAGCTTTGAACAATTAGCAAATGCCAGATTATTGATAGTAATAGCTTTACCGTTAGGACCTGCAAAGTTTGCAAGTGTGATTCCTGAATTGTAGAAAGCCTTAGTTCCAACAGTGTCTACTGTTGCAGGCAGGTAGATCTTTGGAAGGCTCTTACAATTCATGAATGCCTCATTACCAATTTTTTCAAGTACACTGACAGGCTTACGGTCCTCAACTGTATAAGAAATCTCTGTAATAGCTGTATTGCGGAATGCGTAATTGCCAATAGTTTTTAAAGTTTTAGACAGCTTCATAGAACCTGTAAGCTGAGTGCAGCCATCAAATGCGCCGTTACCAATAACTTTAAGATTAACGGCAGCGCTGAGGTCAACCTTTTTAAGAGCGGCGCCCTTTGGTGCAGCCTTACCATTAGCTAACTTCTTGCCATCCTTATTCTGGAATGCATTGTCTCCAATAGCTGTTGTTGCGTAGAAATCACCGTTTACATTGATTCCCTTAGGGAATTTGATGCATGAATCCTGCTTGTCCATTCCTACGATCTTAGCGGTTTTTGTATTTCTGTCAAACTCATAATCTACATGACCAAGATTTACTTTAGTCACGCCATTGCTCACACCTGAAATGCTCGGAACCCAGTTGTTGTCAAAGCTTTCATATGCATTTGAATAAACAGCAGCTGAAGCAGAAATGCTATTAACAATCGGAGTAGAAGATACTGATGTTAATACAGGTGCAGCACACATAAAAGCCGCGCTTGCAGCCGCAATGATTGACTTAATTGTTCTTTTCATAGTGAAAATCTCCTCTTACATCATTTACTTAGTTTTAGTGAAGAATTAATAGAGTGACATATAGTACAATAAGCAACTGATATACACATTGGGTCCTTTTGTGAAATGAACAGAAAAATGCTTTCCGGAATAGCTTTTTTATATTTCTGAATCTTAGTTGAACGTTACTGCGTCTATGTGTTATCATCGCTCTATGTTGTTGATTTTACCACAACAGCTTCTCACTGTCAATACATTTTCAGCATTTTGTTGTAATATGCTATAATCAAGAAGGAAAAAGATTAAAATTTCGTCGTATTAATCTGTCACAAAAAAAATAGTTCACTTTAAGTGTCTGAAAAGACGATTCTGATACGTTATTATTATATTCAAAAAATTTTTATGGTAAAATATTGTCTTCGCAAATCCATTATACATCAAGCATATCAACAACATGGAGATATACCTCTGTTTCCTTAATGGCGATAATGATGAGTTCATTGACCTTGTAAAAGAATATAACGATGGACTGATATTATTCTTGAATACTTCAGATATGAAAACTCTTGCAAGCGCATATAGGAAGTTCAAAAAACAGCTATTTTACAAGAAGAAAGACGAGAAAATAGGGGACGGTAAGTTTATCGTCCCCTTTGTTATTTAATCAATATTTGTCAAGAACCTGTCTTCTCAGTTCTATCATATCGAAATTATCAAATACTCCGTCATAATTGAGGTCGAAATTCTTTCCATTAAGGTCGCATTTCTCGCCAAGGAGATATTTCTGGAAAAGACATATATCATCTGATGTGAACTTCTCCCTGTTAACTCTCTCAACTATAATATCATTACGGACAAGCTCTATCTCTCCGCTACCAATGCCGCATATATTGGCATTAAGAGCTACATTTGTGATAGGACCTACTTCAAGCCCAGCTTTTTTCCATGCTATAACAGCATCAAGAAGATAGATAGTTCCTGATGCAATTGTATCATTAGGAGTCTTAGTTTTAGCTATACAATAATATTTCACATTCTTTTTGCCACCGGCAGTGACAACATGATCGTTATAATACACATAGATATCGTATTCCCTGTCGGTAAACTCCTTTGAGCCGAGATACTCGGCCTCTTCGGGAATAGCGTTATAGTTCAGCACAGGATACATATAAAAATCTATGTATTCCTCTCCATGCTCATCACGCATTCTGCCCTCAGCACCTATGCTGTAATTACCATCTGTGCTTATATTAGCCCTAAAATTCATATTGATAAAGTCGCCCTTATCATTGTCTATCTGCTCGTCCGCCATTTCAAAGTTCATGCTCTTTCCAAACTTGAAAACACTGTCATCATAATTCTGGAAACAGTCACCGACGATAATGCCGTTCTTTTTGACGGTACACTTTCCGTTCTCTGTACAAAAAACCATGCTACCGCCTTCAATAATAGGCTCGGCAGGAGCGTTTATCGATGTATTGTCAATCACTCTGTCATATACGTCATCTTTCTTTACAAGATCAAATTCAGCATTTTCAAGGTCAAATTCACCTGTTCCGGCACCAAATGATTCAGCAAACATTAATATTTCGCTTATCTTGTTTGTCTTTTCCAAATAGTTCTTTAGCCAAACATCGTAATGTTTCTTGAGATCAATATCGCCAACTGCTCCGTATGCCTCCTTTTCAAAGCTAACCTGTGATATACACCATATCTGCGGTGCAGGCAAGCCCATACAGGACTCATAGTTAAATGTCTTTGAATAAATATCATACTTGATACCGTCTACCTCAACACAGTCAAGGTGTTTAACATCAGCCCTGTCATGACCGTCGTCCACAAAGTCCTTTGTATTGCTGAACTGAACAATATTTATCGACGTTATACTATCACGGTCAAAGAGCTCAACTCCCACTGCATATTTGTCCTTAGCCTTTATTGTCGTCTCATAGTGAACGTTCATCTTTTCATATTCATCAAAAGACACCGCCTTTTCGTCAAGAATACCTCTAAAAAACTCACTGTTTGAATCGGTTTTACAATTTTCATACACACAGTGAGCTGTTCCGTCATCAGAGACCGTCATTCCGTTGCGTAAGCCTTTATCCAGCGACGAATAGGAGTAATACTGTCCATTAAGCCAGACAGGGTTGCGTGAGTCATAATGGTTCTCAACTTTTATACTCTCCTTGTGAGGAACATTGGCCAAAGTAACATCATTTATGAATATCTTTCCCTTTTCGCCTGTTCCGCGGACATAAAGCTTAGGTTGCTTACCTATTTCTATTTTAAAGCCGTTGTTTATAAGCTCGGCGTTAATCGCCTTGAAATCGATCTTTCTGCTTATACTATTACCATAAAGGCTCTCACAGCGGACAATATATATGATCTCAACAGGGACATTCTCCTCCTCAGTGATAATTACGTAATAATCAGTGCCGTTTATGCTTATCTTTTTTGCATTATCGGTATCTGCCCTGAAAGCGTCCTCTGTATATGAGTCAAGTACTCTTATTTCTGCCGTTTTTTTATTCTTTGCGTCGTAGCATTCCGCCGCAGCACCAATAGCATAGCTTTCCGTGTCTTTAAAGGCTGCATCATATTTTACGAAGCAATCCTTGACATCGTCTATAGACTGTACCTTTCCTTCACCGACAAGGAACTCCGCAAGTTTTGTACCGTCCCAGTTGCAAACGTAATAACCGCCCACAGAATTACGAACGATTGTTGCCTCGCCATCATCGTCATCAGCCTTCCATGCTATGAGGTCATTGCACGAATAAGGAGCCTTGAATTCCTCGTCATAATAAGTCAGACTCACCGCGGCACTGTTTGTCACCTCCGAAGATTCCGTCTCTCCCACAGCATTTACAGGAAAAGCAGTCATAGCTGCCGCTGTTACAGCGCAGGCAGTCAAAGCTGACAAAAAAAGCTTTATTTTTTTGTACATTGTCACACCCTCCCTAAACTAAAAAACAAATATATATTTATTATAGCTATTCCAGATGGTTTATACAAGTCCTTTATTGCGGCATTCTGCAAAGGTATTATTATTTCTAGCAAAATGTATTACTGTTCTATCGCAATTATCGTAAAGTCGAAACGGAATAACACTAATTAGGTTGTGATTAATTCATTTATGTTATATTATATAATATTAATATTGATGGTAATAACCGTATTTACGATTACGATAATGAGGATTACCCCAATTTCGGTACCTATGCAATGTACAACGGTAAGCTCTACTGTTCTTCATTAGGTTGTGACAATGAAGGCAATGATCACATCAATTCCACCTACAAATTCTATAAATACAAGAACGAGCCTGCGGAAATATACGACATCACCGATGATTCATTCACTGCTGTCGTAAAGTACGAATTCACCAATATTCCTAACAAGTACGATATGACCATGAAGATAGTCAACAAGGACGGAAACTGGATAATCGACGATATAGAGCCCACAGGTCCGGAGCTTGACCAGAATAAGCTTGATGTCATAGATAGATGATGAACAGCGTTGACCTTTATGACAAGATAAGTGCAAAAAGTGCAAGTTTCTATAAAGTTCCCGATGATTCTCCTGCTGAAGTAAAAGACTATTCTGCACATTTCAATATTCTCTATGCAGATAACAGAGCAGCAAAATCATACCGCTATGGATATTACGGTGACAGATACAACGGCAGTGAAGATATCGCAGATATAGCTGAATACGCTAAAAAAGCTGTAGATCCAGACCATGAAAGAGAAAACGAAGACTACTGTGACAGCGAGAAATACTATTACTGGCATAATCCAATGGACATTGACGGAGATTAATCCAACGGAAAAGAATACAAATGGTACGATTGGAACAATCGTATCTATCACGACAGCGATGCCGATCAATACAAAGGATTTGAGTCACTCAGATTAAATTCCGCACATGAGGTATGGTATGACAGTTCATTATACAAACCTGTTCTTTGCCCGGACGGACAGGGACTTGCAACATCTTATCTCTATGAACTGAATAAATGGGATATCACAGGCGATATAAACTTTGAGGGCAGAGATTGCTATATCATAGAGGGTGTGCGTCCTGATGCTGAATATAATTACAATCCGCATTATGAAGAACTTGATGTTGTAAATTTCAAATTATACATTGACAAGGAAACAGGAATACCAATGTTAGATATTTCGTACCTTGAAAACGGAGATATAGCCTCAATTGGTATGTACTTCGATGTAAAGTTAAATGACAAGGCAGAACCTGTTCCCGAAAAGGATATGAGCTGGTTCGACACCAGCTGGGAAAACTATAAATAACAGGAAAAGCTCCCCTCGGGGAGCTTTCTGTTTATTTGAACTATGTTTAAGTTGATCCGCCGTGCCCTGCGTCAAGGACGATTATCGGCTTCTCGTTGTCAAGGTCTGTCAGTGCTGTCGGCAGAGCACCATTTTCGGCTCTTTCTGCAATACGCGAAGCTCCGTACAGAGTGAACAGCGCACAGCCGCACAAAAGTGCTCCGCTGACTATCTTTCTGTGTGTTTTTCTCATATCTTTTCTCCTTTTTTCGATATTTGGTCAGTGAATTATATGAGGAATTCTGAGAATATATGCAAAAACTCCGACCATACGGTCGGAGTTTTTAATATTAAGTCAATGATGGAATAAGTCCTAAAAGATACTGCTGTATACGAAGCGCATCGCTTACTGTCATTCCATTTCCGCCTGTATCTGCATATTCAAACCCTTCTGAAGTTATATGACTTTGATTAAACAGCAGCTGAAGCAGAAATGCTATTAACAATCGGAGTAGAAGATACTGATGTTAATACAGGTGCAGCACACATAAAAGCCGCGCTTGCAGCCGCAATGATTGACTTAATTGTTCTTTTCATAGCGAAAATCTCCTCTTACATCATTTACTTAGTTTTAGTGAAGAATTAATAGAGTGACATATAGTACAATAAGCAACTGATATACACATTGTGTCCTTTTGTGAAATGAACAGAAAAATGCTTTCCGGAATAGCTTTTTTATATTTCTGAATCTTAGTTGAACGTTACTGCGTCTATGTGTTATCATCGCTCTATGTTGTTGATTTTACCACAACAGTTTCTCACTGTCAATACATTTTTCATCATTTTGTTGTAATACGCTATAATCAAGAAGGAAAAAGATTAAAATTTCGTCGTATTAATCTGTCACAAAAAAATAGTTCACTTTAAGTGTCTGAAAAGACGATTCTGATACGTTATTATTATATTCAAAAAATTTTTATGGTAAAATATTGTCTTCGGAAATTTATTATACATCAAGCATATCAACAACATGGAGATATAAAAAAATCATTGTTTCAATAAGAAAAAACTGCTCTCATAGTAAGGGAGCAGGCTTTTATTTAGAGACAGACATAAAGAAATAGGCTCAAAGAGCTATGGAAAAATATGGTTTTAGGTACCAGAAATAAAAAAGCAGGGGCCATAGCCCCTGCAAATTCTCAAGTGATTTTTATTGTACCTTGCTGCCGCCCCATTCAACAACGGTAAAGCCCTTTCTCTCAAAGGTCTCAAGCTGCTGAGGTTCGATATCCACGGCTTCTTCAAGAGGAACATAAGCCATGAATACGCGGAGCAGACTGTCAGGTACGGGTGTGATGTCAAGCTTTGCGGAATTTGTATACACATCACCTTGGAAGGATATGAGATTATACTTGTTATGCTCCATTAAAGGCAGCCAGTATACTATGAACTCGTTCATTTCGTCTTCGTTCAGTCCCATATATGCGAGCTTTTCTTTGAGGAAGCTCTCTGTATCACTGCCTGCAACACAGAAGCCTTTGGAAAAGTCGAATCTTGTACGGCAGTTTGCTGCGTCCCAGAACAGATATCTGTGATGTGTACCGTCTGCCTTGTTCATGAGCTTTCCGTCGGGATAAGCTGTTACGTCCCAGCCGTTATTATACTTTGGATAGGTTGTTGAGAGCTCTGCTTCTTTCAGCTCCAGCTCAACATGAACATCGGTCTCCTGCTCCGGATACAGGTAAATGACAGGCTTATCAAGATACTCATCAAAATAAATCGTAACAGTCCTGTTATCATCTTCAATAGTCTTTATCCAGCCATACCTGCCTTTATATTCAGTAAACAGCCATTTATCATTATCTGTCTGATACCCCAGTTCATGAAGCCGTGTTCCATTCGGGATCAAAGTTATAGCTTGATAGCTTTCATTCGGTCCGGAATATAGTTTAAGGTCATTTACCATAACGCGTAATGGCGAACCATTTGTAGTACGTTTATCAGGCTCAACATAGGTTGTTGAGCTGAGATATTTATCCAGAAGCTTTTCCAGTTTCACAAGTACATTGGTCATATCAGCTCTGGTTTCTTTTTCGTCTCCATTTTCATAAGAAAGAATCGTTTTGTAGTTGAATCCGTCAATTACCTTTTCGTGTGGAGTTTTGTTGTATTTGTCAATGATCCAATCATAATTCAGAGACATTATCTCGCTATAATCAGCTTCGGATATCTCAACGATCATCGGCTCAGTAGCTTCATAGCCCTTCTGATCATCATAAGAGAGAATGTACTTTCCATCATCTTTATAAACTTTCCATACTATGTGTACTCCTGCATATCCACCTGTTTTAGTAATGCTGAGCGAAACAGGTATATTTATCGGCTGAATGAGAGCTTTCCTCATCAGACACAGGTCGAATACATTCAGCACATTGTCATTACAGAAGTCTGCTGCTTTCCAATTTATGAGCTTAACATCAGCTGAACCGAGCAGCCATTTCTGCAGCAGTACCAAATCGGCAACATTGAATTCATCGTCATCGTTGATATCGCCTGTGGGTGTAAACTTCAGCTTGAATACAACGTCCGCAGAGCCGTTATCATACTTTTTAATAATCATATGATCATCAGGCACAACAGTTCCGTTGTAGTAACCTGCTGATTTACCATTAGTATCTTGCAGATAATATCCAACAGGCAGATTATGGATATCCAAGCCAAACGAGAAATTGTAACCGTCAAAGAAATTGCCTAAATCTACAACCGCAGGGTTAGTTCTGAATCCGACCGGAAACATATTACAGTTGATCTTGCCCTCAGGAGTATCTTTGCTGATATCTGTCCATATTCTTTGTATTGCCATCTCAGGAAGCGTAAGGAGTTCTCCGGTGTCATAATCAACAAGGGAAACTCGCATATCCCCCGAAAGAAGGATACTCTTTGCATCGTTTATAACTGCACAGTCAGCAGCAAGAGATTTTTTGCCCTCATCATCACTTGCGTGCAATAGCACGAAATCGTAGGATATCTTGTCATAACCGTCCTTGACTGCCTTGTATACGCAGACCTTATTGATCTCTCCGCCGTCAACAGGAACAGAAGATTCGGGGCTGCAATCGCTTACTGTTTCAAGCTCAAAGCACTCTTTTCCGGTATCATTCAGGACCCAGTCATAGGCAGTGCCTGCGTCATGAGAAAGGCAGAATACAACATAATTATCTTTTACTGATAAATTGGTATTGCTTTCTGCATATTTCCGATATTCCTCCTCACAGTCAGGCAGCCAGCTGTAGATATCAGTCTCTACGACCTGAGTTCCGATACTTGTAAAGGAGTATTCCTTCTGCAATTCCGCGTCGCAGCTGAATTGCACCTTGAAATCAGGCTTTGATGTCGACGCGTTTTTGTATGTCATTACTTCATAGGCAGTATCAGTATCTTCGTCTACAAAAGTATCATGATAGAATACTGTAACAAGACCGCCTGTGTTCTTAATGTCATATTTCTTTGTACTGTAAGAAGTCTCTTTAAATACAACACAAAGCAGATCGCTGTCATAAAACGGATAGCTGTCATTCTCATCGCCTATATGCACAGCTCCGTACTTATTGCGGAAGTTTACTGCATCATCAAAGCTTTGCGGGATCCAGTCAGGAAATGAAGATACATCAGCCGTTTCTTCTGAATAAGCATTCAGAGGTGTGAATACATTCAGCGTTCCTGCTGTAAAGGGAATAATTGCCGTTGAAGCTGCTATAACAGCAGCTGTGAGTTTCTTTAAGATCATTATGTTCACCTGCCATTTTTCAGATTTGCAGCATATAACTGCTTAATCACATTATACAATGATATCTCACTGAATGCAAGAGATAATTGCATTTTAGTCTATATATGCATTAATGTATGAGGAAGGCAAAATGTGCGGCTGAAATCGTAAACCTTTTGTGAACTTATGAAGAAATCGTATTATTATATCTATTGATGAGGCTTTTTATAAAGCAACAGATCAAAAGCTGCTATGAATCCTATTCGGGATTTATGCCCTGACAGCTTCGCTGACTATCCGCTCAACGCCCTTTGTCAGGTATTTCAGAAGTTCAGATTTTCGTTCTTATCCTTATCCAATCAATTCTTCAACAGCCTTGCGAACCTCTGCCATAGAAGAACTTTTCAGCATCGTCTCTAATTTAAATTTAATAGTATATAATCAATCGACTTTACGCATTTACTTGTTTTTGATGATATAATATGTAAGCGATGAACGGGTGATCGTTCAGGTGCCCGTTATGAATGAAGGCAGCAGTACATATGACATACGTACCACCGAGTTCGATTTTGAATCAAATACCATGAAGGAAATCAAGCTCAATGAGGAAGATACAAAGAACATGGAATACTATAATGTATATGATTCGCAAAACATAAACGTTGAATACGAATTTGCAATCCCTGAAAACTATTACTCCAAAACGAAGATAAAAGTAGAATGGTAACCAAAATGATACAGTAGCAATTGTATTATATGTCTTAAAGACCGCATATCCGGAAAAATACCCATATAGAAATTTTGCTCCTGAACAGCATGAAAAAGTCTCACTGAAATTGATCCGAACCATAAAAAACGTACAATGACAAAAAAGACCTCCTATGGTATAATAGAAACCATAGGAGGTCTTGTTATGGCAAGAAATTACAGGCACATACAGCAGTATGAAGATGAGATCGTGGA